>OBJP01000002.1_pt1 | contig 275663 bp, 249 predicted proteins | sample 1519821 | NCBI WGS metagenome assembly OBJP01 (sample SAMN04209218, study PRJEB22552) | human gut metagenome | biome: gut; material: feces | host: Homo sapiens | place: USA: Oklahoma | reverse complement strand
CGAAATGCTCATAGCTGTGGCTTATTCACTGAGATATGAAAGGTTGAAAAACCTTGAATTTTCAATAGAAAACACTTGATGATATGAGGAGGAAAAAATGGAATATATTGGCCATTTGGAAGGGGAAAGGACTCAGTTATTGATTGAACATCTGAAAGGAACTGCAGAATTATGTGAAAGTTTCGCGGCAAAATTTGGAAAGGAGCAATGGGGGTATTGCTGTGGGCTCCTTCATGATATTGGAAAATATTCGTCAGAATTTCAAAAAAGAATCAGGGGAGAAAGTAATGCAGAGGTAGATCATTCTACTGCAGGAGCTCAGATTTGTATGAAGAGAGACGGATTATATTCGTTTATAAGCTACTGTATTGCAGGACATCATTCAGGGATTCCGGACTATGGAAATTATCGAGACACGGGAAGTGTATCAAGTCTGGCAGGACGTATGAAGAAAAAAATTTGTGATTACAGTGCTTACAAGAAGGAAGTACGTATTCCAAATCTGGATACCATGCCAGTGGGAGCTGATGAAAACGGATGTAACGATTTTGCATTAAGTACTTTTATACGAATGTTGTATTCCTGTTTAGTGGATGCAGATTTTTTGGATACAGAAGCTTTTATGAAAAACGGCGAGACAGGTCGGGATTCTGGAGAAAGTATAGAAATACTTCTGGATAAGCTGAAGAAATACACAGAGAAATGGTTGCATAATACAGACATTAATACAGTAAATGGAAGGCGGACAGAGATTCTTAAAAATTGCTACGAAATGGGAAAAAGAGAGAAAGGGCTTTTTCGGCTTACTGTGCCTACAGGCGGTGGAAAAACGATTGCATCTTTGGCCTTTGCTTTACAGCATGCGATGAAGCATCATATGGACAGAGTGATTTATGTAATACCATATACCAGTATTATAGAGCAAAATGCAAAAATATTCCGAACGATTTTGGGAACGGAGAATGTTTTGGAAAACCATTGCAATGTAGATTATGAGGCTTCGGAAGAATTAAAACCCATGCAGCTTGCAGCAGAGAACTGGGATAAGCCTGTGATTGTTACAACCAATGTTCAGTTTTTTGAGTCTTTGTTTGCTAATAAGTCATCTAAATGCAGGAAAATACATAATATTGCAAACAGTGTGATTATTTTTGACGAGGCCCAGATGCTTCCAATTAATTATTTGAAGCCCTGTGTGGCAATGATTGAGGAACTGGTAAGGCATTATCGAGTCAGTGCGGTACTCTGTACAGCAACGCAGCCTGCATTACAGTCATTTTTTGGACAGGATGTGAAAGCTGAGGAATTGTGTCCAAGAATGGAGGAGCAGTTTAAATTTTTTAAAAGAACAACTCTGAAAAATATAGGAAAGATTGAAGAGGACGAGCTTGTAGAAAAACTGTCTGGCGAACATCTGGCTCTTTGTATTGTAAATACCAGAAAACGAGCGCAGATATTATACAGTCGTCTGCAGGGAGAAGGAGTATATCATTTATCTACTTGTATGTATCCTATACACAGGAAGAGAATGTTGGATGAAGTCAGGGAAAGGCTGGAGAATAACAAACGCTGTATTTTGATTTCTACAAGTTTGGTAGAAGCGGGAGTAGATTTAGATTTTCGGTCAGTATATCGTCAGCTGACGGGTGTAGATTCTATTGTTCAGGCAGCTGGAAGATGTAATCGGGAAGGCAAGAATGCGGCAGAGGAAAGTTTTGTTTCGATTTTTCAGTTTGAGGAAAGAGATTATGTGCCAGGACAGCAAAATCAACTGGATGCAGCCGAAGAGCTGATAAAAAAGGATGCAGATTTTTTTGCCTTGGAAAGTATTAATGAGTATTTTCAAAATTTATATTACCTGAAAGGAAACAGTTTAGACGAGAAAAAAATTTTGGAGCAATTTGAAAATAGAAATTATAATTTTGCAAAGGTAGGAAAAGAGTTTCAATTGATTGAAAATAATACGATGACGGTTTTTGTCCATGGAGACAGTGACGCAGACAAGATTATGCAGCAAATAAAGGAACGGGGATTTACCAAAGCCGGAATGCGTAAAGCTGGGCAGTATTGTGTGAATGTTTATGAAGAGCAATTAAAAAGTCTGTATGATGCCGGAAAGGCACGGCTTGTATCAGAAGATATGCCTGATTTTTATGAACTAACGGATCAGGAGCAATATAATGAGGAATTTGGACTGAGTCTGGAAGTGGAAAAGGGTGCGGCATGTTTTATTTAAAAAGATAGGAGAGGCATTGATTATAAAAGATATACTTTGAACAAATAAAGTTTGGGGAATAAGAAGAAAAAGCGGTACAAATGAAAAAACATTTGTACCGCTTTTGGCATTAGATAATTAGCTAAGATGTTATAATTTCAATCCTCAGGTAATCCTGTCAGCATTTAGTATAGTATATTTAAGTGATAAATTCAATTATGATTTAATATAAGTTGTGTTATAAAAAAGTCAGATTTTTGAAATATATTTTTTGTAATAGATATATAGTTTCTTTTGTTTATATCGTGGCGAACATCATAAAGAAAATTATATCATTTGGGGAGGATTTTTCTTATATGAAAAAAATAACTATGTAACAATAAAATTAAAATTCTATAATATCTTTCTAACAAAATACTTGATATATACAAATGAAAGTGATATATTAAATTTATAATTATCAGTCTTAAAGAAAATTATTATTACAGTTTCTGTAAAATGGAGGGGTGTATATGATTTTATATCATGGGAGTACAGACATAGTAGAATACCCGGAAGTGCGAAAAGCGAAATATAACAAGGACTTTTATTACGGGTTCTACTGTACTCAGTATTTAAACCAGGCAGAACGCTGGGCGACTCGTTATGGAAAAAAGGGATATATTAATAAATATGAATATATTTCTAATCCTGATCTTAATTGTCTGGTTTTTGAAAAAATGACAGAAGAATGGTTGGATTTTATTGTCGCATGCCGTCAGGGAATTTCGCATCAGTATGATATTGTAGAGGGACCCATGGCTGATGATACAATTTATAATTATATACAGAATTTTATAGATGGAAAAATTTCACGGGCAGCATTTTGGGAACTGGTTAAATTTAAGTATCCGACCCATCAGATCAGTTTCCATTCAATATCTGCTCTTGACACGTTAAAATTTATAGGAAGTGAGGCTGTTTATGGGAACAAAAAATAACAATAGTCTGTTTTTTACCTGTAGTTTAATTGAATATATAGGAAGAAAGGTAAAAAGAACCCGGAAGGAGGTGACAGACTATCTGGGAAAGGATGAAATAAACAGAATTTATGATTATGCAGATGTATTTCACTGTGAGCCTATTGAAAAAGTAGCAGATGAATTTATACAAGAAAATGAAATTTCCAATGGAACATTTGATAATGTAAAAGAATGCAAGTATGCAGTGCCGGATTATTGGAGTGTGGGAGAGGTATATGAAAGGCTGATTGAGGATTGCTACTCAGATGGAAAAATATTGGACGGGATATGGGAGGTATATCATTCCTGGATAGATGCTCATATATCGGATTATAATACAGATTTTTATTACCAGCCGAGAGATTATATTGCAGTATGCTATGAGGAAGGCAGGGTGATCTAATGGAGAAGGAGGAATTTTATGGCAAGGGGAGTAAAAATTCGGGTATGGGGAGATTTTGCTCTTTTCACAAGACCGGAAATTAAGGTGGAAAGATATTCCTACGATGTGATGACGCCATCAGCGGCAAGAGGCATTCTGGAAGCAATTTACTGGCATCCCGGTATGCGGTGGATTATTGACAAAATCTATGTAAATAAACCTGTTCGTTTTACCAGTGTCCGCAGAAATGAAGTAAAGAGCAAGATATCTGCCAGTAATGTGCTGAAGGCATACAATGGAGGAGATAAGCCGCTTTATCTGTGCAGCAAACAGGAGATTGTTCAGAGAGCGTCTGCGATACTGACAGATGTAGAATATGTAATAGAAGCACATTTTGAGATGACGCAAAAGGCTAATGAATCAGATAATCCCGGAAAATTTAAGGATATTATTATGAGACGGCTGCGAAGAGGAGAATGTTTTCATATGCCGTACTTTGGATGCAGAGAGTTTCCCGCTCATTTTGCTTTATGTGAAGAGGATGATATAGCAACTGCCTATGATGATGTTCCGGAAAAGGATCTGGGGATTATGCTTTATGATATGGATTATACAGACCCCGGCAATATACAGCCTGTATTTTTTCGGGCAGTTATGAGACATGGTGTCCTGAATCTGGCAGACTGTGAGGTGATACGATGATTTTGCAGGCATTGGCTGCCTATTATGAAAAGCTTGCAGAAATGGGAAAGGCGACTCGTCCCGGGTGGTGCACAGCTAAAGTTTCTTATGCATTAAATTTAACAGAGAAAGGAGAACTCCAGGGCATCATTTACCGGAAAAAGAAAGAGGAGCGGGGGAAAAAGACAGTAGAGGTTGCAGTTCCCATAACAGTTCCGGAGATGACAACAAGATCTTCAGGAGTCTCAGCAAATTTCCTTTGCGATAATGCTAAATATATGTTGGGAATTGATAAAGAGAATGACGAAAAAAGCAGAAAAAGAGCACAGGAATGTTTTGAAGCTGCAAGAGAAAAACATCTGTCAATTCTGAAGAATGCACAGGGTAAGATGGCGATGGCAGTAAAAAGATTTTTTGAAAATTGGAATCCCGAGAAGGCTTTTGAAAATCCGATTATCAGAGACAGACTGGAGGAGCTTACAGATGGAGGAAATCTGATTTTCTGTATGGGTATTCAGGAAGAGGCACAAAAAGACGAGGAAATAAAGAGCATTTGGGAGAAATCTTACCTTGAAGCAGAGAGCGGAGACCAGGGGATCTGTCTTGTTACAGGAAAAAAGGGAGAAATTGCCAGAATACATAGAGTGATTAAAGGAGTGCCCGGCGCCCAGTCCAGCGGCGCAGCTCTGGTATCTTTTAATGCACCTGCTTTTGAGTCCTATGAAAAATCTCAGAGCTACAATGCTCCTGTCAGCAAGGAGGCAGAGTTTGCTTACACGACTGCTTTGAATTTTCTCCTGTCTGATAGAGAGTACTCTATGCAGATTGGAGATACTATGGTTGTATTTTGGGCTGAAAGCGGCAGAGATGAATGCAGAAAAGTGTTCTGGTTGTCCGCTAATCCTCCAAAAGATAATCAGAAAGAGATTGCATCATTATTTGAAGATATAAAAGAACATAAATATATTAATTGTGATGAGGAAATTTTAGATCCAAAACAGAAATTTTATATTTTGGGAATTGCACCAAATGCGGCCAGACTTTCTGTAAGATTTTTTTATCAGGATTCTTTTGGACATATACTAAATAATTTTTCTTTGCATTATCAGCGGATGAACATGGTAAAGCCTTCCTGGGAACAAAGAGAATTTCTGGGAATCTGGTCAATGCTGTATGAGACGGTAAATCAGAAATCAAAAGATAAAACGCCGGTTCCTAATATGGCTGCTATGGTACTTCGATCAATTGTATCCGGTGGACAATATCCTCAAAGTCTGTATTTAGATACACTGATGCGAATTCGGGCAGAACAGGGGGAAGTAAATTGGGGACGAGCTTCAATCATAAAAGCATTTCTGATACAAAATTATAAATGGAAGGAAGGAGAAGAATATATGGCATTAAATGAGGAAAGTAAAGATACGGCATATGTATTAGGACGTTTATTTTTTGCACTGGAGGCAGTACAGATGGAGGCCAATCCGGATATAAAAGCTACAATCAGGGATAGATATTTCAACTCAGCCTGTACAGCGCCTGCATCCGTATTTCCTGTTTTATTCAGACTGAAAAACAGTCATATGAAAAAGATTGAAAGAGATAAAGGAAGCTCTAAAAAATATTACGAATATCTTTTTACAGACATTACAGGTAAATTAGATGATATTGAATTTCCCGCACAGCTGACATTAAAGGAACAGGGAAAATTTATTCTGGGCTATTATCATCAGAAACAGAAAAAATATGAGAAAAGGGAGGAAAAATAAATGGGAGAGGCAATTAAAAACAGATATGAATTTGTGGTTTTGTTTGATGTAGAAAATGGAAATCCAAATGGAGATCCGGATGCGGGCAATATGCCGAGAATAGATCCGGAAAGCGGTCTTGGAATTGTTACAGATGTTTGTTTGAAAAGAAAAATCAGAAACTATATAGAAACAGTAAAAGAGGATGAGAAAGGGTATAAAATTTATATTAAAGAAGATGTTCCGCTAAACCGAAGCGACAGGGAAGCCTGCACCAGTGTGGGAGTTCAGGAAACAGATGATAAAAAAGTGACAGAAGCGCTGAAGAAGCTAAAGAAAAATGAACCGGGAACAGATGAGAAGCTACGGGATTATATGTGCAGTAATTTTTATGACATCAGAGCATTTGGTGCAGTCATGACTACTTTTGTAAAAGCTGCTTTAAACTGTGGACAGGTAAGAGGACCGGTACAGATTGGGTTTGCCAGAAGCATCGACCCGGTTATGAGTCAGGAGGTGACGATTACCAGAGTTGCTATTACAACAGAAAAGGATGCAGAAAATAAGAGCACAGAAATGGGGCGTAAGAGTATTGTTCCTTATGGTCTGTATCGGGTAGAAGGGTATATTTCCGCTAACCTTGCACGCAGAGTTACAGGTTTTTCTGAAGATGATCTGGAACTTTTGTGGGAGGCTATTATTAATATGTTCGAACATGATCATTCAGCTGCAAGAGGAAAGATGGCGGTTCGAGAATTGATAGTATTCAAACACAGTAAAGAGCTGGGAGATTGTCCGGCATATAAACTGTTTGACGCAGTGGAAGTAACAAAGAAGGAGAATGTTTTTTATCCAAGAAAGTATCAGGATTATGTTGTAAAGGTACATGAGGAGGAGATTCCGGATTCGGTAGAAGTAAAAAGGATGATATAATGGAATATGTAGAAGAAGATTATTTGATGATATCAGGAATCCAGCATTTTAAATTTTGCAGAAGACAATGGGCATTAATTCATGTAGAGCAGCAATGGGCAGAAAATGCACATACTGTAGTGGGTGAGTTGATGCACAGAAAAGTTCATGATCCATATTTAACAGAGAAACGAAAGGATGTAATAATAGCCAGAGCTCTTCCTGTAGTTTCCAGGGAAATGGGAGCCAGTGGAGAGTGTGATGCAGTAGAATTTTATCGTGCAGAGGATGGAATTAACTTACATGGACATCGTGGTCTGTTCAAAATATATCCTGTCGAATATAAGAAGGGAAGACCAAAGCTTACAGAGGAGGATGAGCTTCAGCTGACAGCTCAGGCTATGTGTCTGGAAGAAATGTTTTCCACTGAGATACCTGAGGGCGCGCTTTTTTACGGAGAAACGAGAAGACGGGAAAAAATAGAATTCACACAGGTTTTGCGAAAAGAGGTACGGGATATGTTTCTGGAAATGCATCAGTATTATGACCGAAAATATACACCAAAGGTAAAATATACCAAAGCTTGTAATTCCTGTTCACTAAAAGATCTTTGCCTTCCTCGAATTGGAAGGACAGTTTCAGTGAAAGCCTATATGGATGAGCGCCTGAGGGAGGAAAATGAATGAAGAAATTGCTGAATACGTTATATGTCACTTCTGAAAACAGTTATCTTTCTCTGGATGGTGAAAATATAGTGGTATTTGAAGACAAAAAAGAGGTTGGCAGGCTCCCTTTACATAATTTGGAAGGAATTGTTTCTTTTGGATACAGAGGAACAAGCCCGGCGCTTATGGGAGCCTGTGCTGACAGAAATATTTCTTTATGCTATGTCACTCCGCAGGGAAAATTTCTGGCAAGAGTGACAGGTAAGATAAAAGGGAATGTAATACTGAGGCAACAGCAATATGAAAGCAGCAGGGATAAGGAAATCAGTCTGTCTATAGCAAAGAACTGTATTACAGGAAAAATTTATAATGCTCGTTGGGTGTTGGAGCGTGCAGTACGTGATCATAGCCTTCAAATCAATACTGACCAGGTAAAAAAAGCATCGGTTCATCTGAAACAATCACTGGAACATATAAGAAACAGCCAATCAAAGGAACAGTTGAGAGGATATGAGGGAGAGGCTGCCAGTATTTATTTTGGAGTATTTAATGAACTGATACTACAGCAGAAAAAGGATTTTGTGTTTTGTGGAAGAAATAAAAGACCTCCTTTAGACAATATAAATGCGATGTTGTCTTTTGTATATACGCTTTTAACAAATCAGATTGCTTCTGCATTGGAATGTGTCGGTCTGGATCCCTATATAGGTTATTTACATACAGAAAGGCCCGGAAGAGTGTCTTTGGCTTTAGATTTGATAGAAGAATTAAGAGCCCCGCTGGCTGATCGCTTTGTTTTGTCACTTATTAATAAAAAAGTAATTACGAGAAAAAATTTTAAAACAAAAGAAAATGGTGCAGTAATTATGGATGACGAAGCCAGAAAGAGGCTGTTGACAGAATGGCAGAACAGAAAAAAAGAAACAATCACACATCCATTTTTGAAAGAAAAGATTGAGTGGGGAATGGTTCCTTATGTACAGGCAATGCTGCTTGCAAGGTATCTGAGAGGCGATTTAGACGGATATCCGGTTTTTCTGTGGAAATAAGAGGATAAAATTATGATGGTATTGATTACTTATGATGTAAATACAGAAACACCAGCAGGAAAAAAGCGCCTAAGAAAGGTGGCAAAGCAGTGCGTAAATTATGGGAGGCGTGTGCAGAATTCTGTGTTTGAATGTATTTTGGACAATGCTCAGTGTATTATGCTGAAGGCTGTATTATCCGATATTATTGATAAAGAATGTGACAGCTTAAGATTTTATTATCTGGGAAACAAATATCAAACTAAAATAGAGCACATCGGCATGGAAAAAGGGATTTCTGCAGATGACATTTTAATTATGTAAACTATGTATAGTGCGAAATATAAGTAAACATAAAATACCCAGGAGATTCGCACATGAAAAAAGCAGAAAATACAGGAAATTATATTGATATAAGTTTCTCAAATAAAAGAAACAATGTATTTTTGTTACTACTTTACAAAAGTTACTATTTAAATTTGGTGACTTTTGCTGTCGCTCCCCTCGCGGGAGCGTGGGTTGAAATCAAAAATGGCCCCGAAAATCTTTATGCCAATCTTGGTCGCTCCCCTCGCGGGAGCGTGGGTTGAAATTATGGATACTGAAGTTGTAAAAGCATCTATGACAGTCGCTCCCCTCGCGGGAGCGTGGGTTGAAATAAAAGCTTGTAGAATGGGGAGCCAATATGCTCCAGTCGCTCCCCTCGCGGGAGCGTGGGTTGAAATAATTATCGGAGCTGCGTTTGTAGCGGCAACATAGTCGCTCCCCTCGCGGGAGCGTGGGTTGAAATGCTCAGTCATATATACGACAGCACGAAAGCATTAGTCGCTCCCCTCGCGGGAGCGTGGGTTGAAATCTGTCGAACCCATTCATGATCTGGATGGTACTGGTCGCTCCCCTCGCGGGAGCGTGGGTTGAAATGCTATAATGGCGTCTCGCCTTGCGGTAATCATCGGTCGCTCCCCTCGCGGGAGCGTGGGTTGAAATGCTGTTAGATGCACACACGAGTTGTAAAGGTTTGTCGCTCCCCTCGCGGGAGCGTGGGTTGAAATCAAAAATAATGACGGCATTTGCCGCTTGATGCAGTCGCTCCCCTCGCGGGAGCGTGGGTTGAAATGTACATGCAGACGCACAAAAGTCTTGACAAGTTGTCGCTCCCCTCGCGGGAGCGTGGGTTGAAATACGGAAAAATGGCATTTCCTGAGTGATAGCCTCGTCGCTCCCCTCGCGGGAGCGTGGGTTGAAATATTTACTTGCGCACCCGTCAAACTCAAATAGATGTCGCTCCCCTCGCGGGAGCGTGGGTTGAAATCATGAGGCGGTTCGGAAAGTGGCAGAGTACGCAGAGTCGCTCCCCTCGCGGGAGCGTGGGTTGAAATTCCGGTGACGGAACTCCATCCTGGGTGGATTTGCGTCGCTCCCTCTCCCCGCGGGAGAAGGTGAATTGAAAAAGGTAAATCTTGAATTACTGGTTTCCAGTAACGCTTTAATGTGATATAATAGCTTGAATTATTTTTTAGGAGGGGAAATCAGTGAAAGAAAGAGAAACTTTTGGCTCACGGCTTGGGTTCATTCTGGTGTCTGCCGGATGTGCCATAGGTCTGGGCAATGTGTGGAAATTCCCATATATGACAGGAAAATACGGTGGAGCGGCGTTTGTTCTTATTTATCTTGTTTTTCTTGTAGTTCTGGGACTTCCTATTCTTGTCAGCGAGTTTGCAGTGGGACGCGCCAGCAGAAAAAGTACGGCGAAGGCCTTTCATGAACTGGAACCGGAAGGCTCCAACTTCCATAAGTACAGCTATATGGGTATGATCGGAAACTATGTGCTGATGATGTTCTATACCATGGTAGCAGGATGGACGCTGTATTACGGTTACGTAATGGCAACCGGAAAGCTTCAGGGTGCGGATTCTGCACAGATAACAGAATTTTTTGGGAACTTCCAGAAATCCACAGGAACCATGACCTTCTGGATGGTCCTTGCAGTGTTTCTGGCATTTGGAATCTGTTCTCTGGGACTTCAAAACGGAGTTGAGAGAATTACAAAGGTCATGATGCTGTGCCTGTTAGGTCTGATCGTTGTGCTTGCAGTTCATTCTGCTACTTTGGACGGAGCCGTGGAAGGTATTAAATTTTATCTGATTCCGAATTTTGAAAACATGAAAGAAGCCGGGATCGGAAATGTAATATTCGGAGCCATGTCTCAGGCATTTTTCACTCTGAGCATTGGAATCGGAGCCATGGAGATCTTTGGAAGCTATATGAAAAAAGATCTGACACTGGCAGGAGAAAGTCTCAGTATTCTTGTGCTGGATACCTTTGTTGCACTGATGGCAGGCATGATCATTATTCCTGCATGTTTTGCGTTTAACGTGGAGCCGGGGGCAGGTCCGGGGCTTGTATTTATCACACTTCCAAATGTATTTAACCAGATGATGGGCGGAAGACTCTGGGGCGCATTGTTCTTCCTTTTTATGGCATGTGCGGCTCTGTCTACAGTGGTTGCTGTATTTGAAAATATTCTGTCTTTTGCCATTGATCTGTGGGGATGGAGCCGTAAGAAAGCGGTAATGGTAAATATTGTTCTTGTTATCATTCTTTCTATGCCGGCAATCCTTGGTTTTGGACCGTGGTCCGGAATACAGATTTTAGGTGAAGGAACAAACATCATGGATCTGGAAGATTTTATTGTATCTAATAATATTCTGCCTCTTGGTTCTGTATTGTTTGTGCTTTTCTGCGCATCGAAAAGGGGCTGGGGTTGGAAAAACTTTTTAAAGGAAGCAAACACAGGAAAGGGAGTAAAGTTCCCGGCAGGTATCCGCATGTACATGCTGTGGGTAATTCCGGTAGTGGTTTCTGTAATTTACCTGAAAGGCTACTACGACATGTTTAAGCCAAAAGGAATGGAGTACCTTGTTCCGTGGATGATCATTGGTGTGGCAATGCTTGCCCTGGTTGTGTGGATTGCCTTTGGCCATAGCAAAAGTAAAAAAGACAGGAGCTGACGGATATGATAGCAGAAAAAATGATTCCTTTTGTTCAGAATAATTCTGCGATCCGTACTATGTTTGAGGAGGGGAATCGTCTGAAAAAACAGTACGGAGCAGATAAAGTATATGATTTCAGCCTGGGAAATCCCAGCGTTCCCGCGCCTGACTGTGTTCGGGAAGCCATTGTTGATCTGGCAAATAATGAGGATCCTGTAATTCTTCACGGGTATATGAATAACGCAGGATTTGAGGATGTGCGTGAAACCATTGCGCAGTCCCTGAACCGCCGTTTTGGGACAGATTTTTCTGCGAAAAACCTGATCATGACAGTGGGAGCTGCAAGCGGACTGAACGTGATTCTGAAAACAGTTTTGAATCCCGGTGAGGAAGTAATTGTTTTTGCACCATATTTTCTGGAATATGGTGCATATGTAAAAAATTATGACGGAAAGCTTGTGGAAATCTCTCCTGATACAGAAACCTTTCAGCCGGATCTGGAGGAACTGGAAAGAAAAATCACTGCAAACACAAGGGCAGTTATTGTAAACAGTCCCCATAATCCTACAGGTGTTATTTATTCGGAAGATACAATCAAGGCTCTGGCAGCCATTCTTGAGAAAAAGCAGAAGGAATATGGCAGTGTGATATATCTGATCTCTGATGAGCCTTATCGTGAGCTTGCCTATGACGGGGCAGAGGTTCCATACCTTACAAAATACTACAAAAACACTGTAGTAGGCTATTCTTACAGCAAATCTCTGTCTCTTCCAGGAGAAAGGATCGGATATCTGGTGATTCCCGATGACCTTGAGGACAGTGAAACAGTAATTGCAGCCGCAGGTATTGCCAATCGTATTCTGGGAAGTGTCAATGCGCCTTCCCTGATGCAGAAGGTGATTGCCCGCTGCGTGGACGCAGAAGTGGATGTGGCGGCCTATGATAAAAATCGTCTGGCTCTCTATAACGGGCTTACTGCCTGTGGTTTTCAGTGCATCAAACCGCAGGGGGCCTTTTATCTTTTTGTGAAATCACCGGTTGCTGATGAAAAGGAATTCTGTGAGGCAGGAAAAAAGTATAATATTCTTATGGTGCCGGGAAGCTCTTTTGCCTGTCCGGGATATGTGAGACTTGCCTACTGCGTTTCCTATGAGACGATTATCAATTCTCTTCCGGAATTTAAAAAGCTGGCAGCAGAGTTTTCCCTGACAGAGGAAAGCTAATGTCGGAAGGAGTAGTATACTCTTCTCACAGTCAGCTGTTTTTATGATGACAAAAAAGGAAATAATAACGTAAAAACGATAACAGGATTCTTTTTCCATAAAACAGGAAGAGAATCCTGTTTAAATTTTATCAATCTTTTTTCGGATAGTCAGCATTTTCTGATCCAGCGCACGGATGACGGCAGCGCACTGCTGAAGTTCCTCGTCGATAAACTGAGTTTCTTTTTTTTCTCGCTTATAACGGAGCTGATGATCCAGATTTGCCCAGTAATCCATGGCGGCAGTGCGGAGCTGAAGCTCTATTTTTATCCACTGGATGTCTTCCTGAAAGGGGACTGCTGTTTCCAGGATCAGATGAAGGCTCTGGTAGCCGGAGGCTTTTGGCTCCTGTATGTAATCCTTGGTTTTCAGAATGCGGATATCTTTTTGCTTTTTGATCATCTGGGCAACCTGGTAGATATCGTCTACATAAGCGCAGACGGCTCTTACACCAATCAGGTCGTTTATTTTTTCAAGGGCAACATTAAAATTCAGTTCAAGCCCTTTTTTCTGCATTTTTTTATATACGCTGTCGTATTCCTTCAGCCGTCCGGTTTTCATCTGAATGACATTGCGCTGATATTTCATGGTAAGGATTGTATTAATAATATCAAGCTTTGCCAGCATAAGGCTGACGGCGCATTTTCCCTTTGTGCAGAATGTTTCAGATGTCAGTGCACGCCTTAACTGCTCTTTCTTTTTCAATTTCTTCTGTTCTTCCTCAATCTGTGCATAAATAAATTTCCAATGGTCTTTTACTGCAATACAACTGTTCATTACTTTACACTCCTTATAATAAATAGAAAAAAAGCCTGAGTTAATTTCGGGTAAAATATATCTGAAAGCCTGAGTGTCTGTCAGAATAACTGTTTGTGGCAGATATCAGACAGAAAAACAGTCCCCATCAACTAAGATATGCATTGGTATAAAAAAATATGACAGAAAATTTTTGTATATATTATACAAAAAAAAGGAGAGATTTAAGATTTATTTTTAAATATTTTTTTATTGAGATAAAGATTGACAAATGATTAACAAACTAATATAATAAAACCATCAAGATTGACAAATATTTAACGTTAATCAATTAACATAATTATTTGCCGCTCTATCAAAAGAAAGTAACAATCAAGAATATAAATGGATTAACAAGGAGGATTTCAAATGGCAAAGACAGAAACCCACATCCCGGCTGTGATCGACACTGCAGAGGCACTGGAAGCAAAAATGGCTGCGATGAAAGAAGCACAGAAACTTTTCGCCACCTATACACAGGAGCAGGTAGACAAAATCTTCAAGGCTGCGGCTACCGCTGCTGACAAAGCGCGTATTCCCCTTGCAAAAATGGCTGTTGAGGAAACAGGCATGGGCGTTGTGGAAGATAAGGTTATTAAGAACCACTACGCAGCAGAGTATATTTACAATGCTTATAAAAACACGAAAACCTGTGGCGTGATCGAAGACGATCCGGTTTATGGAATCAAAAAGATTGCAGAGCCGATTGGCCTGATCGCAGCAGTTATTCCTACAACAAATCCTACCTCCACAGCGATTTTTAAAACACTGATCGCATTAAAAACAAGAAACGCAATTATCATCAGCCCGCATCCTCGCGCAAAAGGCTGTACTATTGCTGCAGCAAAGCTTGTTCTTGAAGCAGCCGTAAAGGCAGGCGCTCCGGAGGGCATTATCGGATGGATCGATGTTCCAAGCCTTGAGCTTACCAACCTGGTTATGAAGGAAGCAGACATTATTCTTGCGACAGGTGGTCCGGGAATGGTTAAAGCTGCATATTCTTCCGGAAAGCCGGCTCTTGGCGTTGGCGCCGGAAATACACCGGTTATCATTGACGATACGGCAGATGTACGTCTGGCAGTAAACTCCATTATCCATTCAAAAACCTTTGACAATGGTATGATCTGCGCTTCCGAGCAGTCTGTTACTGTACTGGAAAGCGTATATAAGGCAGTAAAAGAAGAGTTTATTTACAGAGGCTGCTACTTCCTGAAAAAGGATGAGCTTGACAAGGTAAGAAAAACAATTATTATTAACGGCGCACTGAATGCGAAGATCGTAGGTCAGAAAGCAGCAACAATCGCAGAAATGGCCGGTGTGACTGTTCCGGCTGAAACAAAGATCCTTATTGGCGAGGTTGAGTCTGTGGACATCAGCGAAGAATTTGCTCACGAAAAGCTTTCTCCGGTACTTGCCATGTATAAGGCAAAAACCTTTGACGAGGCTCTTGCAAAGGCTGAACAGCTGGTAGCTGACGGCGGATACGGACATACTTCTTCTCTTTATATCAATGTAAATGAGAAGGAAAAAATGGCAAAACATGCAGCAGCTATGAAAACCTGCCGTATTCTTGTAAATACACCATCCTCCCAGGGAGGAATCGGAGATCTTTATAACTTTAAGCTTGTTCCATCCCTTACTCTGGGCTGCGGCTCCTGGGGCGGAAACTCTGTTTCTGAAAACGTTGGAGTAAAGCATCTGATCAATATTAAAACTGTTGCAGAGAGGAGAGAGAACATGCTCTGGATGAGAACCCCGGAAAAGGTTTACTTCAAAAAAGGCTGTATGCCGGTTGCCCTTGATGAGCTGGGAACTGTTATGGACAAAAAACGCTGCTTTATCGTAACCGACTCTTTCCTTTACAAAAACGGATATACCAAGGCAATCGAGGATAAACTGGATCAGATGGGCATTGTCCACACCTGTTTCTCTGATGTAGAGCCGGATCCGTCTCTTGCATCTGCAAAAGCTGGAGCAGCAGCAATGCGCGCCTTTGAGCCGGACTGCATTATCGCTCTTGGCGGTGGTTCTGCAATGGATGCCGGAAAAGTTATGTGGGTGCTTTATGAGAATCCTGACGCTGATTTTGACGATATGGCAATGGATTTCATGGATATCCGCAAGAGAATCTATACCTTCCCGAAAATGGGTAAAAAAGCTTACTTTGTAGCAATCCCAACATCTTCCGGTACAGGTTCCGAGGTAACTCCGTTTGCCATTATTACAGACAAAGAAACAGGAATCAAATGGCCTCTGGCAGACTATGAACTGATGCCGAACATGGCTATTGTTGATACAGACAACATGATGAGCGCTCCGAAAGGCCTGACCTGCGCTTCCGGTATTGACGTTATGACTCACGCGATCGAGGCATATGTTTCCGTAATGGCTTCTGACTATACAGACAGTCTTGCTCTGAAAGCAATCAAGCTGGTATTTGATTATCTTCCAAGAGCTTACAGAGACGGAAATGATGTGGAGGCAAGAGACCATATGGCAAACGCTTCCTGCATGGCTGGTATGGCTTTTGCAAACGCTTTCCTTGGAGTAAATCATTCTCTTGCTCATAAGCTTGGCGCTTTCCATCATATTCCTCATGGAATTGCAAATGCTCTGGTTCTCACAGATGTAATGCGTTATAATAGTGTTGAGGTACCGACAAAAATGGGAACATTCCCGCAGTATCAGTATCCGCACACACTTGCACGTTATGCAGAGATCGGACGTTTCGTAGGTCTTACAGGCAAAAATGATCAGGAAGTATTTGAAAAACTTCTTGAGAAGCTGGAAGAGCTGAAGAAGATCATTGAGATCAAGCCAACCATCAAAGATTATGGTGTAGATGAGAAATATTTCCTGGATACTCTGGATGAGATGACTGAACAGGCGTTCAACGACCAGTGTACAGGAGCGAACCCGAGATATCCGTTAATGGCTGAGCTGAAGGAAATCTATCTGAAAGCATACTACGGAAAAGAGTCCAAATAAGAAAAGGGAGGGTATTTACCAAAGAGCACGGAAAGGCAAATGTCTTTAATGAGGCTCTCTGCCAGGCTCGCGTAGAGGAAAGCGGACTGGATATCCCGAAGGTTCTGGAGGTAACTGAGATCGATGGCGAGTGGGCCATTGTGATCGAATATGCAGAAGGCAAAACTCTGGAACAGCTGATGAACGAGAATCCGGATAAGCTTGAGGAATACATGGAGAAATTTGTAGATCTTCAGCTTTCCATGCATGAGAAAAAAGCTCCGCGTCTTACGCTCCAGAAGGACAAATTTGCCCGCAAGATTGAGAGCATGAAAGATAAGCTGGATGCTACTGTTCGCTACGAGCTGCTCACAAGACTGGATTCCATGCCAAACCACACCAAGCTCTGCCATGGGGATTTTAACCCAAGCAACGTGATCGTTGCAGAGGACGGAACTATGAAGATCGTAGACTGGTCCCATGTAACTCAGGGAAATGCCAGCGGCGATGCAGCCATTACTTATCTGGAATTTGCTCTGAAGGATGAAAAAATGGCTGACCTGTACTTGAAGCTTTTCTGCAGGAAGAGCGATACCGCAAAGCAGTATGTACAGAAATGGCTTCCGATTGCGGCGGCAGCCCAGCTTACCAAAGATGTAAAAGAGGAAGAAGAGTTCCTGCTTCGCTGGACAGACATCATTGATTTCCAGTAAAATTTATAGAAAAACCATTTGAAACAAATCCCTTTATTATTTATAAAATCCCCGGGCTGACTGTGTCGGTTCCGGGGATTTTGGACTTCCGCAGTCCGGCATTGGCACATTCTTGGAACTGTGGTAGAATAGAAATAATAAAGTGACAAATTAAAAATTGCAGTACATGAATAAAATACAAGTGTTATTTAACAGTCTTACGCAGGAGTATTTTGGATAGACAGGGGGGGATTTGATGGCAAAAATGACAGTATACCATGGTGGGTTTATGCTGGTAGAGCATCCGGAAATCCGTATCGGGAGGAATACGAAAGATTTTGGAACAGGATTTTATTGTACAATTATAAAAGAGCAGGCACAACGGTGGGCGAAACGATATGATACTAAAGTTGTGTCTATATATGAGGTACGTTTGAATTCAAATTTACGGATAAAAGACTTCAAAGATATGACGGATGAATGGTTGGATTTTATAATTGACTGCAGGAGTGGAAAACCTCATGATTATGATATTGTAATCGGGGCAATGGCAAATGATCAGATTTATAATTATGTATCCGATTATATGGAAGGGGCTATTACCAGAGAACAATTCTGGATATTGGCAAAATTTAAATATCCAACACATCAGATTAATTTTTGTACAAATGAGGCACTGAAATGTCTGGAATATAGAGGGGCTGAGGAGGTGTTGTAATGACGGAAAATAATGGAAGAGAAGCGGCAAAAGATAACGATTTATTTTTTACCTGCAGCCTGATTGATTATATTGCCAGAAAAACTCAAAATACGCGGGCAGATGTCGTAAATATGTTAGGGGCAGAAAAAGTTGAAAAAATTTACGATTTAGCAGACATATACCATAGTGATAATATAGAACGTGTCAGTGATGATTTTATACGGGAAGCAGGTATTAGAAACGGTGAATTTGATAATGTAAAAGAGTGTAATTATGCAATTCCATCACATTGGGATATTGGAAAAGTGTATAAAAGATTGATAAAAGCTGTAGCTGAGCACGAAAAAATCGGAATTATTGAAGCATTGTTTAAGGTATACAATTCATTTCTAAGTACTAAGATTGATGATTATAACAGCAGTATGTATTACGAGAATCCAGCTTATTTACTGGAGTGTTACCTGGAAAGTAGAGTTATTTAAGAAAAATGCAAAAATATTAGATACTGGATACCAGGTTTCGAAAGAAATTGCATTTGCAAAAGTAAAGAAAAGGAAGTTATTTTTCATTCGGCGCATAAAGAAAATTAATTTTCCGTTTTTGCCAGAAATAGTTGTTATCTACATAAGACATATTTAGAAAATTAAAATAATAAGGTTATCGGGAAATAAATGAATATGAGAGACTGGTAACCTGTGACGAACGTTTCATGGGCTATAAAGAATTCATGCTGTATGCAATCGGAAGAAACATAAGAATCTCCTATGGAAGATCAGGTATAAAAACACTGATTCCTACAGGAGATTTTTTATTTTAATATTTAGATGCTAAAAAACGGTATTTACAGACAGGCTCGTTGTATTTTTTGTAAAAAATAAAGACAAAATGCAACATAAAGTGAAAAAATACGTCTAATATAATATAGGGGAATAAATGAACAGGAGGCGTGTATGGAAGATACGGATATCATTGAGTTATTTTTAAACAGATCTGAAGAAGCAATTCGTCAGACTGACATAAAGTATTCAAAGCTCTGTTTTGGAATCGCATGGAATATTTTATTGAATAAAGAGGATTCAGAGGAATGTGTAAACGATACCTGGTTAATAACGTGGAATGAGATTCCACCTAAAATCCCGAAAATCCTATCTGCATTTCTGGGGAAGATAACTCGAAATCAGGCAATCGACTGTTTACGGAGAAAAAATGCGTTTAAAAGACCAGACTCTCATATGGCAGATATCAATGGTGAATTGGAAAGACTTGAAGAAACGGTACAGTATTCTCTGGAACATAATATAAAACGTCAGGAGATCTTAGATGTTCTGGATGAATTTTTAAAAGGATTAAAAGAAGAAGACAGGGATATTTTTGTGCGGCGTTATTGGTATATGGATGATATTAAAGAAATTTCCAAAAGACATTCTGTTTCGGAAAGCAAGGTGAAATCAAGTCTGTTTCGCAGCAGAAAAAAATTATGGAAAAAGGCAGGTGATCTTTTATGAAGAACAATTATACTTTTCTGGAATTATTTGGGGATATTGATGAAAAATTTATTTATGAGGCTTCTCGTCCATGGAAAAAACAGGTAATCATAAAATACAGGTTATTAAAGACTGCAGTAGCGGGATTTATATTATTATTTTTGGCAGCAGGTACTATGACACATCAGGAAGAGGTAAAAGCAGCATGGAAACAGTTTACTTCATGGATCGGAACGGCACTGGGACTTTCTGAGGATGTCAGCAGCTATACAGATGTGATAGGGAAAACAATAACCAGAAAGGGAATTTCGGTTACTATTCATGAAGTGGCAGCAGATAAAAATGATCTATGGGTGGCTTTTTCTGTTACTTCTGATTCAGAAAAAACAGAAGAACCAGTTTTGCTGACAGACGTGCTTATTAATAAACAGGAAATACAATTGAGCGAAAGCTATCCCGTGCTTTTAGAAAATGGGGAGATGCAGGGAGAGGTTTCTCATTATACGATAGAAGACAATATTTTTGCCAATGGGGAAGCAGATGTAACAATAAGTGTGCATACAGCTTCGCCAGAGGAGATACAAAAAATAGATGAAAGTTCAAAGTCAGACGAGTATGTTTTTGAATTTAAAACAGATTTAAAAGAATTGGAGGCAAATACTGAAATAATTAATATAGATCAACAGATTAAAATAAATGAAAATCAGAATCTTACGGTTTCTCAAATGCGGCTAAATGATTTTACAAGTACGATTTCAGGAAAGATGACAGATTTGGGAGAGTATGATGAATATTATTTGATAGGAGAAGACAATCTGGGCAATTCTGTTTGTTACCGGCTTGCAGATTATAAGAAACCAGAAATACTGTTTCAACAGGACAGAGTTTTCGAAAGATATACAGGCATTTCTCCAAATGCAGGATCTGTAACCCTTCAGTTATATGTTGATAAATATAAAAATAAAGATATTGAAAACAAATATTTTTATACAACAGGAGAAGAGGACACATATGGAGAAGGAACAGGAAGTGTGTATGAGGGAGATGCGGATTTAACACAGATATATTGTCCATTGGGTAATAAAATAGAAATAAAAATTCGATAACAGGACAATAAATCAGCCGCCCACTACTCGCAATAGTGAACGGCTGTGTAAAACAGTTATCATAATTAATTGAGGGTAGGACGTGTGTTTCTGGCTTTCCCTTTTTCTATTATCAATAGAACGCATCTGTTAGAATAACACAAGAGTTTTATCCCTCTGTCAAAATTTCATTTTAGGTTCTTTGCCTTTGACTTTTATATGATAGATCAGTTTTTCTTAAATCCTGCGCGTTTTCTTTCTCTTGGGTCAAGAATTCTCTTACGGATGCGAAGGCTTGTAGGAGTTATCTCCAGAAGCTCATCCTGGTCGATAAATTCAATGGCCTGCTCAAGGCTTAATACTTTAGGCGGTGTCAGTTTCAGAGCCTCGTCAGCGGAGGAGGAACGGGTGTTGGTCAGATGCTTGGTCTTGCATACGTTCAGCTCGATATCTTCAGCCTTTCCGTTCTGGCCGATGACCATGCCGCTGTAAACCTTTGCTCCCGGTCCGATGAAGAGTACGCCTCGTTCCTGAGCGGAGAAAAGTCCGTAGGTAACTGCTTCGCCTGCTTCAAATGCGATCAGGGAGCCCTGTTTGCGGTACTGGAAGTCTCCCTTGTACGGGGAATAGCCGTCGAACATGGTATTCAGGATTCCGGTTCCTTTTGTGGAAGTCATAAATTCGCTGCGGAAACCGATCAGTCCCCGGGAAGGAATGTGGAACTCCAGACGGACAGAGCCGTCGCTGGCAGTGCTCATCCCCTGAAGCTCGCCTTTACGCTCGCTCAGCTTCTGGATCACAGTACCGGAAAATTCATCCGGAACGTCCACATATGCGATTTCCATTGGCTCCATCTTTTTGCCGCGCTCATCAAAATGATAAAGGACTTCAGGCTTGCTGACTGCGAATTCATAGCCTTCGCGGCGCATGTTTTCGATCAGGACAGAAAGATGAAGCTCACCGCGTCCGGAAACCTTAAAGCACTCAGTTGACTCGGTATCCTCCACACGAAGGCTTACGTCAGTGTTCAGCTCTCTGTAAAGACGGTCGCGGAGATGACGGGAAGTAATATATTTTCCTTCCTGGCCTGCAAGCGGGCTGTCGTTTACCAGGAAATTCATGGAAATCGTAGGCTCGGAAATTTTCTGGAAAGGAATGGCCTCCGGATTTTCACCGCCGCACAGGGTATCGCCGATATGGATGTCTGCAATACCGGAAACAGCTACAATGGAACCGATAGAAGCCTCTTTGACTTCAATCTTATTTAATCCGTCAAATTCATAAAGCTTGCTGATCTTTACTTTCTGACGTTTATCCAGATCATGATGATTCAGGAGGGTAAGCTCCTGGTTCACGGCAATTCTGCCGTTTTCTACTTTACCGACACCAATTCGTCCCACATATTCATTGTAGTCGATGGTGCTGATCAGAACCTGTGTATCTGCATCCGGGTCGCCTTCCGGAGCAGGAATGTATTTAAGAATAGTTTCAAAGAGAGGAGCCATATTTTCCGGTGTATCGGAAAGATCAAGAACTGCATGTCCTGCCTTTGCGGATGCATACAGGAACGGACAGTCAAGCTGCTCGTCAGAAGCCTCCAGATCCATGAGAAGTTCAAGAACTTCATCAATTACTTCGTCAGGGCGGGCCTCGGGACGGTCGATCTTATTAATGCAGACAATTACGTGAAGGTTAAGCTCCAGAGCTTTTTTAAGAACGAATTTTGTCTGAGGCATAGCGCCTTCAAAGGCATCTACAAGAAGAATTACGCCGTCTACCATTTTCAGTACACGCTCTACCTCTCCGCCGAAATCAGCGTGTCCGGGAGTGTCGATGATATTGATTTTTACGCCTTTATAATGGACAGCAGTGTTTTTGGACAAAATAGTGATACCACGTTCACGTTCGATATCATTGGAGTCCATGACACGTTCCTGTACTTCCTGATTTTCACGGAAAACACCGCTTTGTTTCAGAAGCTGATCCACCAGAGTGGTTTTGCCATGGTCTACATGGGCGATAATGGCAACATTGCGTACATCTTCGCGTTTGGTCTTCATAAAATTTGAAATCCTTTCTTTTTTCTTCTATATTAATGTGTTTTTTATTCATGGTACGACATTTCAGTTTACCACATTTTTCGCAGATTACAAGGCATTCAAAAAAATTTTTTAAGATTTTGGTTCTAAACTTCCGGGCAGGTACATAGGCTAATATAGACAAAATACCCAAAGAGGAAGGAGAACTATATTATGGCAGACAAAATTATTGAAAACAATCAGGTATCAATCATGGGGAAAATTGATACGGGCTTTACTTTCAGTCATCAGGTATTTGGAGAGGGCTTTTATGTGATGGATCTGATCGTAAAGAGACTCAGTGATTCAGAGGACAGGATTCCTGTCATGGTATCCGAAAGACTTCTGGATGTAACGCAGGATTACGTGGGAGAGTATATAGAAATCCACGGTCAGTTCCGGTCCTATAACCGCCACGAGGAAAAACACAACCGTCTGGTACTTTCTGTTTTTGCAAGGGAGGTAAGATTTGTAGAGGAAGAGGACGACTCAGTTCCCGTAAATCAGATCTTTCTGGACGGATATATCTGTAAACCGCCGGTTTACCGCAAAACTCCGCTGGGAAGAGAAATTGCGGATCTTCTGATGGCTGTAAACCGTCCTTATGGAAAATCTGATTACATACCCTGTATCTGCTGGGGAAGAAACGCCCGGTATGCCTCTGCTTTTGCTGTTGGGGGACATGTTCTGATCTGGGGCCGTATCCAGAGCCGGGAATATGTAAAAAAACTGGGTGAGAACCAGGCAGAAAAAAGAATCGCCTATGAAGTTTCAGTAAGCAAGCTGGAATACATGGAGTAGAGCCCGAAACATGCATTGCCTCATTCAGGCGGCTGTATTATTTCTGCACATAAGCAGATGAATGGGGCAAATATATGGGCGGCGCCTGGTATCGAGTGGTTCTGTGGGAATAGAAAATACAAGAATATGTGCCTGGCTGAACAAAACCCCTGACGGATTCATACACCGGCAGGGGCTTGTTTCATCTGTTATTCAGCTGGAAATTCAGGCCTGCCTTACAACAGTCTTTTTAAAGCTGCGGAAAACGCCTGTCTGTTCGATCAGTCTGGTAATCGTGAAAAAGATAAAGGAGTCAATTGGCCACATGATCAGATTTTTTACTGCGCGTGCAGGCAGAATTGCAAGGAAACCTTTGCCGTACAGCATGTCAAGCCACAGAGTGTTCAGAACTACATTGACAACAAGAACCACTACCAGCTTGGCGATCAGAACTCTTTTCAGAGTCAGCTTCTGACGGTAATAAAAGCATCCGTAAATAAAGGCTGCGAGCATTGCGTTAAACGTAAAGCCAAAGAAAAAGGCTCCGTCAGGTTTCATGAAATATTTTACAAGATCCAGAATTCCTGCAAATAAGCCTCCGGTAATGGGACCAAACAGATAGTCAACAATCTGGTTTGGAATACCGGAAAATCCGATTTTGATATACGGACCCAGATTAATGGATGCCACTGAATTCAGGATCAGTGCAAGTGCCGCAAACATTGCGCACATGGCAAGAGCAGGCACACTCTTCAGCTCTTTGGCTGAAGAAAGAAACATGTTTTTGTTTTTTTCCATAAAAAAATTACCTCCCTTCGCAGATATCTGACCACAATAGGAGATAACCAAAAATATTTACCCTCTGTTGCAGCGAGATGCAACCCATATACCGCAAGATTTCTCTTTTCGTCCTTCCGGCAACTCTCTATCCGGATGGCACTTTACGCATATGAATTTACTCTGCATGTCTTTTATGGGTTTATTATATACTATTTTATTACGGCACGCAATAAAAACAGAGCATTTTTCGACATTTTAGTATAGGCAGATTATTTTCACCGATTAGAAGGCTTCTGAATACTGACAGAGGACGGAAAAGCTTGCAATTTCAGGCGAACTGAGGTAAGATAAGGACATTGAAAAAGATGCAGTTTCATCAATATTAAGAGGAATTGTCATGAAAAAAGAATTAACAGAAGTATACTGCGGAAGCGCGAAGGGAAAGACGACACTGGCTCTGGGGCACAGTCTTCGTGCGGCTGCTGAGGGAAAGAGCGTTATTATCATTCAGTTTCTTAAGGGAAAAGAAACACGTTCTGTTGATTTTCTGGAGCAGTTGGATGATCTGGATATCAAGATCTTCCGCTTTGAAAAAAGGGACTGCTGCTATGATGATCTGAGTGATGAGGAAAAGGCAGAAGAACGTTCTAATATTTTAAATGGATTGAATTTTGCCAGAAAAGTAGTTGTGACCCAGGAATGTGATTTCCTTTTGCTGGATGAAATCCTTGGTGTCATGGAACAGGGAATTGTTTCTGTGGAAACAGTTGCAGACATTCTCAGGCAGAAAGACGAAAGTATGCAGATTGTTATGACCGGTTCGAATCTGCCGGAAGGATTGAGACCCTATGTGGACACAGTGATAAGGCTCACTGAGGATATGGTCGGAAATGATTCAGAGCAACAGTAAAATCCGTGATTCGGGAAGACTGTGATTTGCATAATATAGTACAGAAGAATAAAAGGAGGAACTTATATGGCAATTTTTAAGGGCGCAGGCGTTGCTATTATCACCCCGATGCATGAGGACGGGAGTGTAAATTATGAAAAACTGGAGGAAATTCTGGAGTTTCAGATTGCTAACAGTACGGATGCTGTTATTATCTGTGGAACAACCGGCGAATCATCTACAATGACTCACGGAGAACATCTGAAAACTATCAAATTTGCAGTGGATAAGGTGGCAAAACGTGTTCCTGTGATTGCAGGTACAGGCTCCAACTGTACAGAAACTGCAATTATGATGTCAAAGGAGGCTGCTTCCTATGGTGTGGATGCGCTTCTGGTTGTAACTCCTTATTATAATAAAGCTACACAGAAAGGTCTGATCGCTCATTATACAGCGATTGCCAATGCCGTTCCGGAAACACCGATCATTATGTACAATGTGCCAAGTCGCACCGGCTGTAACCTTCAGCCGGCTACCGTAGCCGCACTTGTAAAAAATGTAAAAAATATTGTTGGAATCAAGGCTGCCAGCGGAGATCTTTCTCAGATTGCAAAAATGATGTCTATGGCGGGAGAGGATCTGGAGCTTTATTCCGGAAATGACGATCAGATTCTTCCGATTATGTCTCTGGGCGGACTTGGAGTTATTTCTGTTCTGTCAAATGTTGCTCCGAAGCAGACACATGATATTGTTATGAAATTCATGGAAGGAGATACCAGAGAGGCGGCAAGACTTCAGCTTGAAGCAATTCCGCTGATCAATGCACTTTTCTGTGAGGTAAATCCGATTCCGGTTAAAACAGCCATGAACATGATGGGTATGGAAGTAGGTCCTCTTCGTATGCCTCTCTGCGAAATGGAGGAGAGCAACAAAGAAACTCTTGCAAAAGCAATGAAGGATTATGGTCTTAAACTTGCATAAACAAGAAGCCGGATCAAATTCAGATGCCTGCCAGTTTACAGGCAATAAAGCAGATATGATTTTACACATATCTGGATGTGTGCATACAGGCACACAGAGGAGGTAATTATGATAAAAATTATGATGCACGGATGCTGTGGCCATATGGGCCAGGTAATCTCAGAACTTGTGGAAAAGGATCTGGAGGCGGAGATCACTGTGGGAGTGGATATTGCGGATAAAGGTAATACTTCTTATCCGGTGTATACAGATCTTTCTGCCTGTCAGGAAGACGTGGATGTAGTGATTGATTTTTCTTCTGCAAAAGCAGTTGATGCGCTTCTTGATTATTGCGGAGAAAGGAATCTTCCTCTGGTTCTGTGCACAACAGGGCTCAGTGAAGAGCAGCTGGCCAGGGTAGAAGAAACAGCAAAGAAAACAGCAGTGCTGAAATCAGCAAATATGTCTCTTGGAATCAATACCCTTCTGAAACTGATCCAGGAGGCGGCCAGGGTTCTGGCAACAGCCGGATTTGATATGGAGATTGTAGAACGCCATCACCGTCTGAAGCTGGATGCCCCAAGCGGAACTGCTCTTGCGCTGGCAGACAGTCTCAATGAAGCTATGGGCAATGAATATAAATATGTTTATGACCGCAGCCAGAAGAGAGAAATGCGCTCTGATAAAGAAATTGGTATCTCTGCTGTTCGGGGAGGAACAATCGTAGGAGAGCATGAGGTGATCTTTGCAGGTCCGGATGAAGTGATTGAATTTAAGCATACCGCATATTCAAAAGCTGTATTTGGAAAAGGCGCTGTTGAGGCAGCTAAATTCCTGGCAGGAAAGCCGGCAGGCCGTTATGATATGGCCGATGTGATCGAAGGTTAATAATCAGGGCAGGACAAATGCAGAAAAGCAGTAGTCCTGCCTTTTTTGGAATTTTTTTCACGAATAAAACTGAAAAAATTACGCATATTACCTGTATGAGCTTTAAAATTCCAAGAAAAGGAGACAATCAGGATGAAAAACATCAAAAAGATCATTACAGGTATGATGCTTGTACTGGCATTAACTGCATTTACCGCCTGTGGAGAAAGAACAGACAATAATGCAGACGAAACAAACACAGCAAAAGATAACGTGATGGACAACGGAGACAGAGACAACAATATGGATAATGAGGATGCAGTTCCGGATGCTGACAGGACAGATGATAATAGGACAGATAACAATGGGACTTCTGCGGATACAGATACAAAGAATAACAATACTGCATCTGAAAATAACGTTGCTGATGACAACACTGTTGCAGGAGACAGAACAGATGATGCTGCGGACGGCACCATGGATCAGAGTACTGACAGAAATGATGATACCGTTTCCGGTGAGCTGGGAAACAGTGTAAAAGATCTCGGCGAGGGCGTGGGCAACGCAGTAGAAGATGTAGGCGACGCAGTGGGAAATGCGGCAGAGGGAAGGTAGCTTTTTATTTACTGGTAAAACAGTACGTTCTGTACAGGCCATTCCGGTGAATAAGAAACACTTCCACAGGATGCGGCCAGATGCCTGCGGAATATGACGGCTTACGGCAGTCTGCATCTGGTCTGCAGCTGCTGCCATACAGAGACATGCCGATACGGGACAGTATCTGTAGGAGCATGTCCTTACATAGAAACATATTACGTGCTGCAATATATTCTGTAAAAGACAGGAAGTACAGGATATGGGCAGGGATAAAGGAGGATGAATCAGTGAAATTCCGTCCGTGTATTGACATACATAATGGTAAGGTGAAACAGATTGTTGGGGGAAGTCTGAGAGACACAGGCGATCAGGCAAGAGAGAATTTTGTGTCAGAGCAGGATGCTGCTTTTTATGCGGCTCTGTACAGAGATTCCGGATTACAGGGAGGTCATGTGATCCTTCTCAATCCGGAAGATTCACCCTATTATCAGGAAACAAAAAAACAGGCGCTGAACGCTTTAAAAACCTATCCGGAAGGCCTTCAGATCGGCGGAGGGGTCTGCCCGGAAAATGCAGAGGATTATCTTGATGCAGGCGCAAGCCATGTGATTGTTACCTCCTATGTTTTCCGAAATGGAAGGCTGTCCTGGGAAAACCTGGAAAAAATAGAAAAAGAAACAGGAAAAGAGCATCTGGTACTTGATCTCAGTTGTCGGAAAAAGAACGGAGCTTACTACATCGTAACGGACAGATGGCAGAAATTTACAGATGTAAAGATAACTTTGGATACATTGAGGGAGCTTGGCGCCCACTGCGATGAATTTCTGATTCATGGCGTAGATGTAGAAGGAAAAGCCGGAGGAATTGAGGCAGAACTGGTAAAGCTGCTTGCAGAGTATGGAGAACGGTCAGTAACTTATGCGGGCGGTGTGGGAAGTATGGAGGACATTCGTACTCTTGAAGTTTATGGAAAAGGAAAACTGGATGTAACGGTAGGAAGCGCTCTGGATCTTTTTGGCGGAAAGATACCGTTTGACAGTCTGAAAAAGCTTAAATAGGAACCAGAGTCAAAGCATGGAGGAATTATGTCAACAATAACAAAGAGAGCTCTTGCAGAAGCTCTGAAAAAAATGATGGAAAAGAAGCCTCTTTCCAAAATCACTGTGACAGACCTTGCAGAAGCCTGTGGGATTAACAGACACACTTTTTATTATCATTTCAGGGATATTTATGATCTGGTGGAGTGGATTTATTGCAGTGAGGTGGAAAGTGCCATTATGGGAGACGATCCTGCTGACAACTGGGAAGAACGTTTTCGGAGGTTTTTTACCTATGCCCGGGAAAATAAAAAATTTATCATGAGTACTTACGCATCTGTTCAGAAAGATTATCTTCTGAGGTTTATGTATACATATATTGTTAAAATTATCAGTAATATTTTGGATGAGATGGCAGAGGGAATAACGGTTGCTCCCGAAAAACGAAAATTTATTACAGATTTTTATACCTATGCCTTTGAAGGAATTATTTTTTCATGGGTAAGAGACGGAATGGAGCAGGATCCCGAGGAATTGATAAAAATGCTGGGAGCTATAATCACAAGAGGGAATGAGGAAAATTTTCTTCTTCGTATTCTGGAAACCTGAATTTAATAAAGATACAGAGCTTTTTAGCCAGATAGAGGACAGTGGTAAAAAACTAAACACTGTCCTGTTTTTGTTTATGGAAAAAATAACACAGGAGAATATAATGTGTTTATGAACATAAGAAAAGATATGATTGACCATGCGCAGCAGGCGCTGTAAGGAGGAGTTTTCAGATGAACAGGGTAACACACGCAGCAGGAAGAAAGGTATTTTCCAGAATCGTAGATCATGAGCTTAGCCAGATCAGTAAGAACCGGGAACAGGCCTATGAAAAAATCCTTGATACTGCACAGAAGTATATGGATGAATTTGATCTGGGGATCAACTGGGAATATCTGAGGAGAGTAACTTTAAACCAGGGATATACCCTGAATACATATATTAATTCCATGGCTGATCAGCTGCATCCCAATGTGCTGAAGACAACTCTTCTGAATCTGGGATATGAAGCGTTTTATAATGGAACCAGGACAATCCGCGAAATGAGAAAGATCCATAACTGCAACATTCCCTGGATTATCTTAATGGATCCTACAAGTGCCTGTAACCTGCACTGTACCGGATGCTGGGCAGCGGAGTATGGAAATAAACTGAATCTGACCTTTGACGAAATGGATTCTGTGATCACGCAGGGAAAAGAACTGGGGATTTATTTTTATATGCTTACAGGCGGAGAGCCTCTTGTACGTAAAAAAGACGTGATTGCTCTCTGCAAAAAGCATAATGACTGTATTTTTCTGGCATATACCAATGGTACTCTTGTGGATGAGGAACTGTGCCGTCAGATGCAGGAGGCAGGAAATCTTTTTCTTGCGCTCAGTCTCGAAGGAAAACCGGAAGTTAATGATCTTCGCCGGGGCGAGGGTGTTTACGGAAAGGTTATGCATGCCATGGAGCTTCTGAAAGAAAACGGTCTTGTATTCGGAACCTCCATCTGTTATACAAGCCAGAATATTGAAAGTGTTACAAGCGATGAGTTTATTCAGATGCTGGTGGAAAAAGGTTGCCGGTATTCTCTGTATTTCCACTATATGCCGGTTGGAAACGAGGCTTCACCGGAACTGCTTCCCACAGTGGAGCAGAGAACATATATGCACCACAGAGTCAGGGAAATCCGCAATATGGAACATGGGCCGGGACTTTTTACCATGGACTTCCAGAATGACGGTGAGTTTGTAGGAGGCTGTATTGCAGGCGGAAGAAATTATTTTCATATTAATGCAAACGGAGACGCGGAACCCTGTGTATTTATCCATTATTCCAATGGAAATATCAGAGAAAATACAATTCTTGAGATACTGAAACAGCCGTTATTTATGGCTTACCACAACAATCAGCCGTTTAACGACAATATGCTTCGTCCATGTCCCATGCTGGAGAATCCTGAGATCCTTCAGAGGCTTGTAAAAGAATCCGGCGCACATTCCACAGATCTTCAGTCGCCGGAAACCCCGGAACATCTTTGCGGAAAATGCGTGGAATATGCAGCGAAATGGGCTCCGGAGGCAGAAAGGCTCTGGAAAGAGACACAGGAGAAGAAAGCTTCCAGATCCTTTTAAGAAAAAACTACATTTGGTGATTTGCAGCAGAAATAATGCTTTTAGTTTTTGCTGAAGAATAAAGAATACAGGTATCTTGAAATCCGAAATATCAGGATGGAAAAGAGCCTGTATTTTTTGCTTTATTTTGGTGGTTCCATTTTTCTGTGATTTGTATTAGAATAAATGATAATGAAGTCGTACAAATGCGGCAGCACATGATACAAGATACTGAATAAGGATTGGAGACATATATGAAGGTTGTAATTTTGGCAGGCGGATTTGGCACAAGGATCAGTGAGGAAAGCCACCTGAAACCGAAGCCCATGATCGAGATAGGTGAAAAGCCGATTTTGTGGCATATTATGAAAATGTATTCTCATTATGGATTTCATGAATTTGTAATCTGCTGCGGTTACAAACAGCATGTGATCAAGGAGTGGTTTGCAGATTATTATTTGCACAACAGTAATATTACCTTTGATTTTACTCAGGAAAACAAAATGATCGTTCACAATAATGTCCTGGAACCGTGGAAAGTAACACTGGTGGATACCGGACTGAATACCATGACCGGAGGCAGGATAAAAAGAGTCAGGGAATATCTAGACGGAGACACGTTTATGCTGACTTATGGGGATGGAGTTGCAGATATTGATCTGAAGGAACTTCTGGATTATCATAGATCCCATGGAAAAATGGCAACCATCACAGCAGCCCAGCCGGGAGGACGTTTTGGAATTCTGGATATCTGTGAAGATGGAACCATTACGAATTTTAAGGAAAAGAAAAAAGAGGACGGGGGCTGGATCAACGCCGGATTTATGGTTCTGGAACCGGAGATCATGGATCTTATTGAGGGTGACGATACTGTGTTTGAAAAGGAACCATTGGTGGAGGCAGCCAGAAGAGGAGAACTGAACGCTTACCGGCACAAGGGCTTCTGGCAGTGTATGGACACATTAAGAGAAAAGAATCTTCTGGAAGAGCTGTGGCAGAAGGGGCAGGCTCCCTGGAAGAGCTGGGAATAAGAAAAGAAAGGAGACAGGATATGAAGCGGGAGAAAGAAGCATGTCATTGCAAGAACATTACCTATGGTATGATTGAGGATGCGGTAAAATCAGGCGCATCCACCTACGAGGAAGTCCAGAAGCTTACCGGCTTCGGTACCGGATGCGGCAAGTGCAGAGATTTTATCCGTTGTCTGGTTCGCGATATAGTGGAGGAAAATCAGTAAAAAATAAGAAATGCAAAAAGAGTACAGACCACCTCAGTATCTGAGGAATCTGTACTCTTTATTATTTACCGGGAAAATTCATACCTTCTGTACTTATTTTCCTGAGAAAAATGCTCTGCTTTTATGCTTCTGCGCAGGGTGTGGAGGCTGTGAACCGATCCAGAATCCCGCTGCTGAATTTTTCAAAAAGCTGGCCGTAAACGGAACCCAGAATATTGTTCAGAATACGGAAAAGAATTGCTCCCGGAAGCCCCAGGATGGCTGTTGCGATCGCCATTGCGCCAAGCGAATTAAATACTGCCTGCCATTTATAGGAAGCAGAAAGTCCTACGCCCACACCTCCGATTATTCCAATATAAGGCAAAATAGAAGGGGAAAACAGAAGATAGAGGGCAAGAAAAACAACACCTCCGATAATATTTCCCGGAATACGTCCCTTTACCCGGCCTTTCAGATCATCCCGGAACGGCATAAGTACTGACATGGCTGCAATTCCGATCCACATGGTTCTGGGAATATGAAAAAGACCTCCCAGAAAGATCGCGGTAGATACGCCAAAGGTCACAGTCAGCTGCCAGCGTGTCCGGAGAGAATCAATACGGAATTCTTTTACAACATCAGAGAGAGTTCTTTTGTATGTTCTGCTGCGGTGATTTCTGTAAAAAACAATTCCCGTAAGAAGAGCGCCTGCGGCAATAGCTGCCAGTCTGAGAAGATAGTCCTTTCCTGTGGTGTCATAACCATAGAGAAGAAGATAACCAAGGACGATAGTGGAATGATTGGACATCATAATGTTGTGGCAGCCAAGGAGAAGAAGCACAAAGATGCAGGCTGCATTAATAAGAAGTTCGCCGAAGAGTCCGGCCATATTGGCAAGTCTTGGGCCAAAGGCCAGAATAGAAAAGATAATTGCCATAGAAGCAAGGGAGCCAGTCATCTTCATTCCAAAGTCTGCATTTCGGAAAACCATAACACAGAGGAGAATAATAACGCCTACGATACTGTTTTCATCTCCGAAAATTTTGCCGTATCCCATAACAAAGGCCACGCAAAATACCATGGTAATAAAAATCTTAAACAGATAAACAAGTGTGTGATGCAGCTTTTCACCGGAGGTTGCACAGCTTTTGATAAGTGATTTTGACCCCGCCTGATTTAACTGCAGTTCCTGATAAAATGTCATGAAAACGCTCCTTTCTGCTGAGTTATCGGGGAGGAATTATATCATCAGGAATAAGGTTTGTCAAATGATATTTTTATGTCCATTTTGTGAAAAAAGAAAATGTCCTGCGAATGTACAGCGGATATGGCTTTGAAGAAACTGTCATAATGATGCAGAGAATGAGATAAACAGAAAACTCCCGAAATCCATATACGGATCTCGGAAGTTGATTTTTAATAAATGCTCAGTATCATATAGATAAATCCTGCTGCCAGCATATCTACAGGAAGACCTCGGAAGGCCTTTCCGGTGCGGGCAAATTTTAAGGTCTGTTTTACAGAAAGGAACAGAACAACAGGAACAAGGATGATCCATAAGGTTCCGGGAAGACCGCCAAAGCTTTCCACTGTAAACGGGTGGAACAGGATAAAGGCGGGAATCGCCGGAAACAGGCTGTTCATTCCTTTGCAGTCTTTTTTCAGGATTCCGTTTGTAAATGCCAGTACAAGACCTGCTGCCAGGAAAGCGAAGATTGTCTGCTGGAAGGCCTTTGACTGGAAGGAGGCTGTCAGGAGTGTGTTTCCGAAAATACTTCCGGTTCCCATGAATTCACGGAAAATGGCAAGTAGGATCCACAGTCCCCAGGCAATGGCTGACTCCCAGAGGAGTTCGCCGTATTCAGCCTCTGTATTTCCTGAAAGAGCGTGTCTGGCGCACAGAAGTCCCACAAGAAATACCATGATCCAAAGCTCCGTTGTCAGCGCAGTTCCCAGAACCGCAAAGCCCACCAGAAAGGCTGAGGCACAGACAGAGCCGGAGGCAATATATACACAGAGCTGAAGGCTCCATGCAGGAACAGCTTTTTCCAGGAGATTTTTCAGCAACTCTGCAAATACAGAGGTAAAAATCACCAGGATTCCGGCTGCAAAGGCTTCCTTCATTCCTGCGGAAAAAAGAATGATTCCCAGGGCAAAGGCTTCTGCCGGATATCTTAATTTCATAGTGATTCCTCCGTTTTCTTATTTAACTGTCTGTAAGAAGTTATATGCATCGTTGATTCCGTTTACGGCTGCAGTAGAAGATTTGGTAGCGCCGGAAACAGCGTCGATCTGAGTTCCCTCTCCTGATGCCGGAGCTTCTTCTGCCGGAGCTTCTGTTGCCTCAGGCTCAGCAGCTTCGATACCGGAAGCCTGCTCCAGACACTGAGTTGCCAGATCAATAAATCCGTTTACAGAAATACTTACGCCTGTAACTGCGTCAGTTTTGCCTTCTGCGTCAGTGGTAAGGAAGGAAAGTGACTGGTTTTCAATGAGAGCTTCTGCAAGAGCTTCAGCCTGAGCCTTCCATGTGAGGCCGTCTTCAGTCATTGTGTATTCGCCGTTTTCGGACATAATGCTCTTTTTGGAACCGTCCTCTGTTACAGCATCCCAGCTTGCTTCTGTGATAGCGCCGTCTTTTACAGTCAGAGTAACAACATCGGTAAAGCCGTTGGAATCCGGTTCAGATGTTTTTGCTTCATAGGTTCCGTCAGTGAGCTTTGCCCCTGCAAACGGATCCTCCTGTGCTGGCTCAAGTCCTGCAGCCTGTTTCATACACTGAGCAGCCAGATCAATAAAACCGTTTACAGAAATACTTACGCCTGTAACCGCATCAGTTTTACCCTCTGCGTCAGTGGTAAGGAAGGAAAGTGACTGGTTTTCAATGAGAGCTTCTGCAAGAGCTTCAGCCTGAGCCTTCCATGTGAGGCCGTCTTCAGTCATTGTGTATTCGCCGTTTTCGGACATAACGCTTTTTTTGGAACCGTCTTCGGTAACAGCATCCCAGTTTGCTTCTGTGATAGCGCCGTCTTTTACAGTAAGAGTAACAACTTCAGTAAAACCGTTGGAATCCGGCTCAGATGTTTTTGCCTCATAGGTACCGTCAGAAAGCTCAGCTCCTTCAAGGACTGTAAGATCTGTTTCTTCCTTTGCAGGCTCGGCTTCTGCGCTGCTGTCCTCAGAACCGGCAGAAACGTCCATTCCCGGAAGGAAAACAGGAGCTTCTGCGCCTTTGAACTGGTCAAGGAACTCCGGCTCTGTGATCTTGGAACCAAGTCCGTCAGTTTCTGACTGCTCAACTACCTGAACCTCTGTGATCCTGGATGCGGAGCTGTCAAAAGCAACGTCCATAACAATATCGCCTACATAACCTTTGGTGCGGACAGTTACCAGGTAGCCGTCTTCTGTTTTTCCGGCTTTTTCAATGTTTTCCGCGCCGCTTACATCAAATTCTTCCAGAGTTTCTGAGCTTTCACCGGAAGCGTCTCCGCCTGCGCTGAGAGCAAGAGATTTTGAGCCGATGATTACGCCGAAAGACAGTGCGGTCACTACAACCAGCGCCAGAATTCCTTTTACTTCTTTATTTTTCATGATTTTTCCTCCAAATTAAGCTTTTTTTACTCCGTATACATGTTTTTTATAGAGAAGAGACAATGCACCGCCCAGACAGTTGGCTGTCAGGATTCCAAAGCAGATTCCTTCCGGATAAAAACTGAAGATACGGATCGCTGCCGTGATGATTCCCGCAGTGACTGCGTAGAGCAGCCGTCCTCTTCTTGAGGCAAATGCATAGTCTGTAAGCATATAGCATGCGCCGAGGATCAGGCCGCCGCCAAAAAGGTTCAGGAGAATATCTCCGGTAAATAATCCTGCCGGTCCGAAGATAAAGGTCAGGATGATTACTGTTGCAATGTAAGTAAGAGCAGCCTCTGCGTTTACGATTCCCATAAAGCACATGTAGGCAAATCCCACAAGAAGCAGAAGCTTGCTTGTTTCTCCAAGGGCGCCCGGTGTTTCACCAAGGAACATCTGCAGATAGCTGTAACCTGCTTCTCCGCCGTTTTTTACTGTTCCCAGAACAGTGGCAGAAGAGACAGCGTCAAAACCTGTCGTTGTCAGAGTGCGGGGAGCAACATACTGCATAACGGCTCCCGGCCATACCACCATGGTGAAAAGACGGCCCATGAGTGCCGGGTTTACAAAATTGCAGCCGATACCGCCGAACATCTGCTTTACAACAAGAATGCTGAAAATACCGGAAAGTGCAACTACCCACAAAGGAACAGTAACCGGCATATTAAATGCCAGAAGTATTCCGGTAACAACAGCGCTGAAATCATTGGCAGTAACCGGTTTTTTTGTGATTTTCTGCCAGAAATATTCAGTCAGTACACAGACGGTAACAGAAAAACCGGTGATGTACAGTGAGCGGATCCCGAAAAAGTAAATGGAACCCAGAAGAGCCGGCATCAGAGAAATTGCAACATGGAGCATAATATTCCGCGTTGTATTGGCTGTGCGGATATGAGGTCCGGTTAAAGTTTGTACCTGATTCATGATTTTTTCACCGCCCTTTCTCTGATTCTCTGTTTTACGATATCTCTGGCTGCGCGGGTACGCAGGGAAAGCTCGCGTCTTGCAGGGCAGATATAGGAGCAGCAGCCGCAGGCAATACATTCGCTTGCGTACAGCTTTTCACAGAGATCATAGTCTTCGTCAAGAAGAGCAAATTCAATCTTATATGGAACAAGTCCTGCAGGGCACACGCTTTCGCATCCGGAACAGCGGATGCAGGGCTGTTCTTCAAAGCCCGGTTCCGGAAGAATCAGGATTCCGGAAGTATTTTTTGTAACATGGAAAAGCTCTGTCTCTCCATTCCAGTTGTTTGCCACACAGGGACCGGTCATGGGTCCGCCTGCGATCACGCGGTTTTCGGAAACGGCAACTCCGCCGCAAAGCTGAATCAGCTCTTTTGCTGAGGTTCCCACAGGAACAAGGAAATTTCCGGGATTTTTTACCGCACCGGTTACAGTGACGATTCTCTCAGTAAGAGGACGTCCGCCAAGAAGCATATCAGCCGCTGCTTTGGCAGTGCTTACATTGGAAACGATCACTGCTGAATCAGCCGGAAGACCTCCCATGGGAACTTCACGCCCAAGAACTGCCTGGATCAGCTGACGTTCGCCTCCTTGTGGATATTTTGTAGGAAGAACCTTGATCTCTATGTTTTCTTCCTGACCCATCAGACCGGAAGCTGTCATTTCAGCCAGAATTTTGTTAAGATTTTCTGCAGCCAGAGGCTTGTTGTCTTCCAGACACACATAAGCCTTGGATGCTCCGCTTGCCTTGAGAAGAATACGGACGCCGTTTAAAAGAGCGTAGCCGTTTTCCAGCATAAGGCGGTAATCACAGGTGAGGAAGGGCTCACATTCCGCGCCGTTGATCAGAAGATCTGTAATTGTTTTGTCGGTTTTATATTTTTTATGGGTGGGAAAGCCTGCGCCGCCCATACCTGTAAGACCGCCGTCACGGATTCCTGTCAGGATTTCCTGACTGGAGATGTTGCTGATGTCAGCAGCCCCTTTATAATAGGAAAGTTCTGTGTTTACTTCCGGATCAGTTTCTTTCTGTACAATACATGCCATGATGCTGCGTCCCTGTTCCTGAACCTCTTTTATTTCAAGAACTTTACCGCTTACGCTGGCGTGAAGGGGAGCGGCCATGAACGCTTCAGGTTTTCCGATCAGCTGGCCTTTTTTTATATGATCTCCGGGACTGACAAGAAAACTGCACTTTCCTCCAAAGGACTGTTCTGAAAGGATCGTAACAGTTTCCGGACAGTAAGGCTGTACGGCAGAATCCATGGACAGAGCTTTGTCAAAGCCGTCTGTAGGATGTACGCCGCCGGGGAATACAGATTTTTTTCGTTTCTGCATGTCCTGACCTCCTTTACTTATTTTGTGGTTCATTATTGTTAAATAGTTCACATTCCGAATCAGCATACCATATGAATAGGAATTACGCAAGAACGATTTTATAAAGTTATCTGTAAAAATTTTCTTCTGGAATTTACTATGTGCAGTCTTTTGTGATAAGATGCATAAGAAAACATAAAAAATAAAATTCAGTATCAGATGAATGAAATATATGTGATTTTGTAAAAAAGGAGGCAGATAACAGTGAAGGCGGCAGGCTGTGATTATTGTGCAAATTATGTTTATGATGATGAGACAGATACTTACTACTGTGATGTGAATCTGGATGAAGATGAATACTACCGGTTTCTTACAGGAAATATGAAGGAATGTCCTTATTACCGTAACGGGGATGAATACAGGGTTGTGCGCCACCAGATGTAAAGGACAGTGGCTCAGATAAAAGCAAAAGAGAATGGAGATTTTTAAATGGTAACAATGGAACTGGATAATTTCAGTCTGGAGCAGATCTGTGATTCCGGGCAGTGTTTTCGTATGAAAAAGACTGGGGAGAATACCTATTCTCTGGTGGCAGGGAATCAGTATCTGGAGGTTTCTCAGAAAGGAAGTATTGTGGATTTTAACTGCAGCGATACAGAGCTGATCTGTTTCTGGGTTCCTTATTTCGATCTGGATGCGGATTACAGCGCTTACATAGAGAAGGTAAATCCACGGGATAAATATTTAAGTGCGGCCGCGGCTCATGGAAGCGGAATCAGGATACTTCAGCAGGATCTGTGGGAAATGATCGTTACGTTTCTGATTTCTCAGCAGAATAACATTTCACGGATCAGAGGATGCATTGAGAGACTGTGCGCCCGATACGGAGAAAAGCGGATCTCGGGAAACGGAGTGGAATATTACGGTTTTCCCGGCCCTGAGATTCTGGCAGAGGCCACAGAACAGGAGCTGAGAGAGCTGGGACTTGGATATCGCGCAAGGTATATTGCGGAAACGGCCCGCACCATTGTACAGGGAGAAATTTCACTGGAAAAAATCTACAGGATGCGTTATTATAATCGTGCAAAGAATGAGCTGATGAAGCTCTGTGGTGTGGGAGAAAAGGTGGCGGACTGCATCTGTCTTTTTGCCCTGCATCACATGGATGCTTTTCCTGTGGATACACATATCAGGCAGGTTCTGGATGAGCATTATAAGAGAGGATTTCCAAACCGCAGATATCACGGGATCAGAGGCATTATGCAGCAGTATATTTTTTATTATGAACTGACAGAAGGGAGAAACTAATATGAATTTTCAGTTTGCGCACTATAATTATAATGTGATCGACCTTGATAAATCTATCCGGTTTTATGAGGAGGCTCTTGGCCTGAAGGAACTCAGACGCAAAGAGGCTGAGGACGGAAGCTTTATCCTTGTTTACCTGGGAGACGGGGAAACGGGATTTGAGCTGGAGCTTACATGGCTTCGGGACTGGGAAAAGGATCATTACAATCTGGGAGATAATGAGATCCATCTTGCTTTTACTGTGGACGATATGGAGGCTGCTCATAAAAAGCACCAGGAAATGGGATGTATCTGTTTTGAGAATCCTGCCATGGGAATTTATTTTATCAATGATCCGGACGGATACTGGCTGGAGATTGTTCCGGCAAAATAATACAGAAAAACAGGCAGCCTGCATAACAGCGGACTGCCTGTTGAATTTTTCAGACCTTTTCTTTTCGGTCGCTGCGCCCCACAAGATAATCAAGGCTGATATTATAATAATCCGCCAGGCGGATAAGCATTTCCACAGGAATATCTCTGGAGCCTGTCTCATAATGTGAATAAGATCGCTGACTGATATGGAGAATTTCGCCGATCTGCTTCTGAGACAGATCAGAATCTACACGCAAATCCTGAATTCGCTGAAATTTCATGCAAATACCTCCTTTTGCAAAAAGTATAGGTCGGAACTTCCTGTGCTATTCAGATTTGGAACGAAATGGACTATACAGAAAAAAAGCAGAATTGTGGAAAAGTATGCGGATGTCCGGTAAGACAATGAAAAGGATGGAAAATACAAAGCTTCAGAATCATAAGAATTGTATTTTGGATAAGATTTGATTATAATAGGCACAAAGATTTTATTTTGAGGGAGGTATGAAAATGGAATATGCAGTTTCGGTTATTAAAAATGTCCTGGGAGCCCTTTATCAGACCGGCGGCGCTTCTCTGATCATTGCAGCGCTGTTTATGAGCGTATATATGAGAATAAAGAAAAAAGGAACAGGGGCAGTGATTCAGGCATGGATCAGTGAGTTTCGCAGCAGCAGTCAGTTTCGAAGAGAATTTCTTCTGGTGTTTTATGTGTGTATGATGCTGTTCAGAACCCTGCTGTGCAGACCAATCTGGGGAAATCCCCTGGACAGCGTTATGGGAATCTGGGGTATTCATAAGCCGGATGGGACAATTTACACAGAAAATATTGAGAATCTGATTCTTTTTATCCCGTTTATGATTCTTTTATACTGGGCGGAGGAAAAAAAGACAGACAGACGAAAAATGCCTGTACAGAGCGTTCTTCTGAAAAGCCTGTGGCTCAGCTTTATTGTTTCTCTTTTTATCGAAGGATGTCAGCTGTTTCTGAAGATCGGAACCTTCCAGCTGACAGATCTTGTGTTCAACAGTCTGGGAGGACTTCTGGGAGGCCTGATCTACTGGGGCTTTGACCGCAGCCGCAAATATATTTCGGAAAATGTGAAAAAAATAGGAGGCTGGGATGTTGAGCCCTGGAAAGCTCCGGAAACTGAGACAGCTGAAAGTATCTCTTCTGTGTCAGGAACAGCAGCCGAAATCTCAGGAGAACAGCCAAAAGAAGAAAAAAGCAGTGTGGATTATAAAAGTATTGAGCTTCTGGTCCGTCAGGCAGGACAAAAGCTTTATCAGGCCAGGCCAACCCGGAAAAATATTCACAAAAAAGAAGGCCTTGCCAATTTCTGTACGGATTTTGACACAGCAATCCAGAAATTTCTGATTGAGGAACTGGAAAAGCTTCTTCCCGGAGCTGCGTTTTTCGGCGAGGAGGATACAGAGGGCAATCAGGGAGCAAAGGCCTGTGGAGAGTATACCTTTTATATTGATCCCATAGACGGAACAACAAACTTTATGTTTGGCTATCATCACAGCTGTGTCTCTGTGGGACTGGCTCATCAGGGAAGGATAATCGCAGGATTTGTATATAATCCCTATGTGGATGAAATGTATAAAGGAATCCGTGGTCAGGGAAGCTGGCTGAACGGACAGAAGCTTGAAATGGAAAATATTTCTGTTGGGGAAGGGATTGTGGCTTTCGGATGCGCAAGATATAATGAGGACGGAGCGGACAGCTTTTTCCGTGCAGTAAAGGAACTGTATATGAAGAGCCTCAGCATCAGAAACGGAGGCTCGGCAGCCCTTGATCTTTGCAGAACCGCATCCGGAAGCAATGCGGTATATCTGGAAATGAAGCTTCAGCCGTATGATTTTGCGGCAGCGTCCCTGATCGTTGCGGAAGCAGGAGGCATCATCAGTCAGTTTGACGGAGCGGCGGTTACTCTGGACGGTCCGTGTTCTGTTGTGGCAGGCGCCGCAAAAGCCTGTGAGGAGACAAGGGAGATCATAAAAAGCTGTAGATAAAAGAATTTGACAGGATATGGTGAATGAATGGTGAAAATACATAAAATTCTTACCGGGCTTGCCCTTTGGGGAATTATCAGTGCAGGTGCGGTACTGTGTCCGGTTTGGGCCGGCGCAAAAACAGAAAAATATACAAATACAGATTTTGCAATGAATACAGTGGTTTCTGAAACCCTGTATACAACAGGAAAAAATCTGAATCCGTCAGTGGGAGAGCTTCTGAAAAATACAGAAGAAAATCTTCTTTCCTGGACGGAGGAAGACTCCCAGATCGCAGCGCTGAATGCGGCACAGGGGAAAACTCTGGAAGTTTCTGACGAGCTTGCAGGATATCTGGAAAAAATACAGCAGCTTTCCGTGGATTCGGAGGGAGCTTTTGATCCTACTATCGGAAAAATCATTCGACTGTGGGATATCGGGGGAGAAAACGCCGGCATACCCGCTCAGGAGGAACTGGATAAGCTGCTGAAGGAAACCGGTTATGAAAAACTTGAGCTTGATGGAAATAAAGTGACCTTAAAAGACGGGGCAACGCTGGATCTGGGAGCAGCAGGAAAGGGAATCGGATGTGACCTTGTGATGGATCTGCTGAAAAATGAGAAAGAGGTTTCCGGTATGATCCTGAATCTGGGAGGCAGCAGCGTAATGGCATACGGAGAAAAGCCGGATCAGTCTGACTGGAGGGTTGCAGTAAAAGATCCAAGAGACCCGGAAGGAGAGTATCTGGGAGCCATCACTTTAAAAGGGGGAGAATTTCTTTCCACCTCAGGCGATTATGAAAGATACTTTATGGAGAATGGAAAAAGATATCACCACATTCTGGATCCGGAAACCGGTTATCCGGTGTGGAATGGGCTGACAGCAGTGACCGTAGTCTGCGACAGCGGAATTATGGCAGACGGTCTTTCCACTGCCTGCTTTGTGCTGGGAAAAGAAAAAGCCCTTCCTCTTCTGGAAAAATACGGGGCAGATGCGCTTTTTGCAGATGAGAACCACAAGGTGTATCTTACAGAAGGAATGGAAGAGCGTTTTGAGCTGATGAAGGATACCTATAAGGTACAGAAATAAAATATTGGACAATGTAAGGGAAGTGACTTAAAGATGAATTCTTTTTGTCACTTCTTTTGTCAGGATACCGATCAGAAGACCGGTGATCACGCCGGAGATCAGAAGTACAGGCGCGTAATAAAGAAGACTGGTGTTTTCCACAATCAGGGCAGCTACCATCAGCTGACCGATATTGTGGGACACGCCTCCTGCCACGCTGATGCCGAGAATGCTGAAGCCGGAACTTTTTTTCATAAGAGTCATGACAAAGAGGCTTAAAGCTGCTCCTGCCAGACTGTAGATAATGGTGAACATATTTCCGAAAAGAAAACCGATCACAACGATGCGCACTGCAGATACCACAGCGGCTTCTTTCCAGGTATAGGTTTCAAGGATAAAGAGAACGGCAAGATTTGCCAGCCCCAGCTTGATTCCGGGGATTCCCGCAAAAAACGGGAACAGGGACTCCACATAGCCGAAAATGATGGCTACAGCGGCAAACAGTCCGAGATATGCGTTTTTTTTATTGTTCATAGCTTATACTGCCGTGTCAAATTCCGGAGAAGCTTCTTCGGAGCCAGCGGCTTTTACTCCTTCTATTACAACTTTATTGGGAAGGCACACAATGGTCCCGCCTGAGTTCCCTACAGCTTTCTGGCTGATGCAGAGATGGTCGGGACAGTCTGCCTCTGTCATTTTGATTTTTCCATTTTTGATTTCGCAGACATTTGTATCGCCAATGGCGATCACCTGGTCCTTTGCAAGGGAATAGGTTCCGTATTCCAGACCGTTTACAGTGATACGGACAGAACCGTAGTCGCCTTTACGCATCAGGAACATGCCGCCCCAGAGAGCAAGCGCAGTAACCAGGATTGTTGCAATCATGATCAAATCCTTTTTTTTCAATTCAGAATCCTCTTTCTTTATCATCATTGGTTAAAGTGGTTTCCGGTTTGGAGCAGGATAAATCCTGCAGTTTGGTGTTTATCATAGCATAAGGCACAAAATATGACAAGTCCTGAAGTTAGATGATAAAAACACAGTGCGGATCTGAGGAGAAAGAAGGGGACTGTTTACTGCGGCTGCACTGATGAAAGGGCAATATTCAGGGACTGCGGGTAAAAATTTCATTGTTTTCCATGTGAGAAAGTGATAGAATAGAATGGATTAATTGTATTAACCTAATTACGGAGGATTCCGTAAAGAAGATTTTATATAAAATAAAGACAAACAGGAGTATATTATGAATGTGTTTTCAAAGGTATTCGGGACGCACAGCCAGCGTGAGGTAAAACGTATCATGCCGCTGGTAGAAAAGACAGAGGCTCTGCGCCCGGAGATGCAGAAATTAACTGATGAAGAACTGAGAGACAAAACAAGAGAGTATAAAAGACGCCTGGAGGAAGGGGCGACCATCGACGATCTTCTTCCGGAGGCTTTTGCCACAGTGCGCGAGGCAGCCAAGCGTGTTCTTGGAATGGAGCATTATCGTGTCCAGATCATCGGCGGTATCATCCTTCATCAGGGACGAATTGCGGAAATGAAAACCGGTGAAGGTAAAACACTTGTATCTACACTTCCGGCATACCTGAACGCTCTGGAAGGCAAGGGTGTGCATATTGTTACTGTCAATGACTATCTTGCAAAGCGAGATGCAGAGTGGATGGGCAAGGTTCACGAGTTCCTTGGTCTGACTGTAGGCGTTGTACTGAACGACATGAAGCCGGAGGAGCGCCGGGCTGCCTATGGCTGTGACATTACCTATGTGACAAATAACGAGCTTGGTTTTGACTACCTTCGTGACAACATGGTTATTTATAAGGAACAGCTTGTACAGAGAGATCTGCACTACTGTATCATCGATGAGGTTGATTCTGTTCTCATTGACGAGGCCCGTACTCCTCTGATCATTTCCGGTCAGAGCGGAAAATCCACCAAGCTTTACGAAGTGTGCGATATTCTTGCAAAGCAGCTGGAACGCGGTGAGGCAAGCCATGAGATGACAAAGATGGCAGCCATCATGGGTGAAGAGGTTGTTGAGACAGGAGATTTTGTTGTAAATGAAAAGGACAAGATCGTCAACCTGACTGAGCGCGGTGTGAAAAAGGTTGAGAAATTTTTTAATATTGAAAACCTTGCTGATCCGGAAAATCTGGAGATCCAGCACAATGTTATTCTGGCTCTCCGCGCCCACAACCTGATGCACAGAGATCAGGATTATGTGGTAAAAGACGATGAGATCCTGATTGTTGATGAATTTACCGGACGTATCATGCCGGGCCGCCGCTATTCTGACGGACTTCATCAGGCTATTGAGGCCAAGGAGCATGTAAAGGTAAAACGTGAGAGCAAAACTCTTGCAACCATTACTTTCCAGAACTTCTTTAACAAATATACAAAAAAAGGCGGTATGACAGGTACTGCGCTTACTGAGGAAAAAGAGTTCCGTGATATTTACGGAATGGACGTTGTTGAGATCCCTACCAACAAACCGGTACAGCGTAAAGACCTGGAAGACGCTGTTTATATGACAAAAAAAGAGAAATTCAATGCGGTTGTTGAGGCTGTCAAGGAGGCCCATGCAAAACAGCAGCCGGTTCTTGTAGGTACGATTACTATTGAGACTTCTGAACTTCTCAGCAGAATGCTGCGCCGTGAAGGAATCCAGCACAGCGTGCTGAATGCCAAATTCCATGAGCAGGAGGCAGAGATCGTTGCTCAGGCCGGACAGGCAGGAGCGGTAACCATTGCTACCAATATGGCAGGCCGTGGTACAGATATTAAGCTGGATGATGTGTCAAGAGAGGCCGGCGGTCTGAAGATCATCGGTACTGAGCGCCATGAATCCAGACGTATTGACAACCAGCTGCGAGGACGTTCCGGCCGTCAGGGAGACCCGGGCGAATCCCGTTTCTACATTTCCCTGGAAGATGATCTGATGCGTCTTTTCGGTTCCGAGCGTCTGATGAAAATCTTTACCTCACTTGGCGTTGCAGAGAACGAGCAGATTGAGCACAAAATGCTTTCCAATGCTATTCAGAAGGCACAGGAAAAGATCGAGTTCAACAACTTTGGTATCCGTAAAAATCTTCTTGACTATGACCAGGTAAATAATGAGCAGCGTGAGATTATTTACAAAGAGCGCCGTCAGGTACTGGACGGAGAGAATATGCGTGATTCCATCTATAAGATGATCACAGATATTGTGGACAATACTGTGGACAGATGCTTCTCAGATGATGTGGACGCAGTAGAATGGAACCTGGATGAATTTAACTCCATTCTTCTTCCGATCATCCCGATCCAGGCTCTTACTCAGGAAAAAGTAAAGGGCAAGAAGAAAAATGAGATGAAGCATATTGTCAAGGAAGAGGCTGTGAAGCTTTATGAGGCAAAGGAATCTGAGTTCCCGGAACCGGAGCAGCTTCGTGAGCTTGAGCGAGTGGTTCTTCTGAAATCCATTGACAGTAAGTGGATGGATCACATTGACGATATGGAAATCCTCCGTCAGGGCATCGGCCTTGTAGGATACGGACAGAGAGATCCGGTTGTTGAATATAAGATGAGCGCTTACGATATGTTCAATGAAATGACAAACAGCATTCAGGAGGATACAGTCCGCATGCTGTATCATGTTCATGTTGAACAGAAGATCGAGCGTGAGCAGGTGGCAAAAGTGACCGGAACAAATAAAGATGATTCCAGCGCCCGTAAGCCTGTTCAGAGAAAAGAGGACAAGGTTTATCCTAATGATCCGTGTCCCTGCGGAAGCGGCAAAAAATACAAACAGTGTTGTGGACGTAAAATGATGAAAGCATAAGTAAATAAAGAAACAGAAGGGCTGGTCACATCTGATGACGGCCCTTCTTTCATATAAACACAGAAATATTAAGGGAACAGATTATGGTCTGTCAGGAGAGAATATGATAAAAATTGATTTGATCACAGGATTCCTGGGATCCGGTAAAACAACTTTCATAAAAAAATATGCTTCTTATCTGCTGAAAAAAGGGATGAACATAGGAATCCTGGAAAATGATTTCGGAGCAGTAAATGTGGACATGATGCTTTTAAAGGAACTGGAAAGGGAGAACTGTGAGCTTGAAATGATTGCGGGAGGCTGTGACCGGGAAACTCACAGACGCAGATTCAAGACAAAGCTGATTGCTATGGGGATGTGCGGATATGACCGGGTGATCGTGGAACCTTCCGGGATTTTTGATGTGGATGAATTTTTTGATGCTCTTTATGAGGAGCCTCTTGACCGCTGGTATGAAATCGGCAATGTGATCACTATAGTAGATGCCGGACTGGAAGAAACGCTTTCTGCTCACGGAGAATACCTTCTGGGATCCGAGGCTGCTTCGGCAGGCTGTGTGGTGTTCAGCAGAGCAGGGGAAGCTTCAGCGGAAAAAATAAGAGAAACAACAGCGCATCTGAATCAGGCAATGGAAGCGATCCAGTGCGGCAGAAGATTTGGTGAAGATATTTTCTGCAAAGACTGGGAAAGCCTGTCTGATAAGGATTATGAAATGCTTCTGAACTGCGGATACCGTACAGAGACATATGAAAAACAGCATTTTGACGGACAGGCTTTTCAGTCTCTTTATTTTATGAACACAGGAATCTGTGCAGAAAATCTGAAAGAGGCAGCGGAAAGAATCATGTCAGATACAGACTGCGGATCTGTGTTCCGTATCAAAGGCTTTGCCGGAAATACAGAGGGAAGCTGGATGGAACTGAATGCTGTCAGGGAAAAGGCTGATCTCTGTCCGATTGATGCAGGACAGGAAGTGATTATTGTAATAGGGGAGAATCTGGTAAAAGAAAAAATTGAATCACAGTTAAATTTTTTGCCTGATAATTAACATCTGTTCAGTTGTGGTAAGGGTGCGGCTCTGGTATGATAAAAGCAGCAAAGGCCGATGCGTAAATCAAACAGAGAAGGAGAATTGCCATGAAAACAGGTGAAGTGATCAGAATGTACAGAAAAAACAGGAATCTGACTCAGGAAGAAATGGCCAGCCGTCTGGGTGTTACAGCTCCGGCTGTAAATAAATGGGAAAATAATGTTTCCCTTCCTGATATCACCCTTCTTGCGCCCATTGCAAGGCTTTTAGAGACAACTCCGGATACCCTTCTGTGTTTCCGGGAAGAATTAAGCCAGGAAGAAGTGAACGCTTTTGTGCAGGAAGTCGATGAAAAATTTCAGAAAGAGGACTATGAACAGGCTTTTGAATTCTGCCGGAAAAAGATCTGTCAGTATCCGGGCTGTGACAGGCTTGTGGTACAGCTTGCCTCAGTTCTGGACGGCTGGCGGATATTGAAGAAGATCCCGGAAGAAGAGAAATATGACCGGGAAATTCTTGGGTGGTATAAGCAGGCATTGGAAAGCCAGGATGCGGAGATAAAGGAACGGGCGGCAGAGGCGCTGTTCAGTTATTATTTCCGAAAAGAACAGTACGAAGAAGCAGAAGGCTGCCTGAACTATTTTTCTGTAAAAGATCCGGGAAGAAAAATCCATAAAGCCCTTTTATATGAGAAAAAGGGGAATCGTCCGGCTGCCTGGAAGGCATATGAAGAGCTTTTGTTCCAGACTGGAAATATTGCGGAAATGGTGCTTGGCGGACTGTTTTCCCTTTCGGAAAAGGACGGAGATCTGGAAAAAGCACGGATGTTTACAGAAAAGCTTATACAGCTTGCAGAGCTTTTTGAAACAGGCGAATATCATAAGGCAACTGCGAGAATGAGCCTTGCTCTTGCAGAAAAGGACAGAAGCCGGCTGGAACGACAGATGGAAAAAGTGATTGCCGCTGTGGATCAGCTGGACTTTTATCGAAATTCTGAACTTTATGCACATATGGAATTTAAAGAGATGAGTCCGGAATTTGCAGAAAGCATGAAAAAAACGCTGCGGGAAAGTTTTCAGAACGAGGCGGTTTATCAGTTCGCAGAGTGATTTTTCAGATGTAAAAAAGAAAAAATCATACGTATCATGAAAGGGTGACAGAAACAGCGCCAGATCGGGAAGACAGCTCCGGTTTGGCGCTGTTTTAAGCAAAGGGGTTGACATTCTGCTTTTTTCGTGTAATTAATAGGGGGATAACAGGTACGGAGGAGAAAAAAAGTGGGAAAAAATACAAAAATTTTATTTACAGATCTGGACGGAACCCTTTTAAATGATGAAAAAGAAGTAACGGCCGGCAATCAGGCTGCCATAGACAGAGCGTTGGAGCAGGGGCATAAAATTGTCGTAACCACAGGAAGGCCTCTTGCAAGCGGGCTGGATATTGCAGAGAGGATTGGTCTCACAAAGGAAGGCTGTTATGTGATCGCCTTTAACGGAGGACAGATCTATGATCCTTTTCACAAAAAAACAATTTATGGCAAAACCTTCTCAAAAGAGGTGGCGAAGCCTTTGTTTCAGGAGGCCATGGACAGAGGACTTCATATTCAGTCCTATTCGGACACTCAGGTTCTTTCTCTGAAAGAAAACCGGGAGCTGCTTTTTTATATCAGCGGATCTACAGTATCTTATAAAATTGTTCCGGATCTGGAGTCGGCATTTCCAAATGATCCGTATAAAATCCTTCTGGTAGGGCTGGATAACCGTGCAGAACTGGACAGATATCAGGAGGAATGTGTGAATCCTCTGAAGGGAACCGTAAGAGGATTCTTTTCTACAGAAAATTTTCTGGAGATCGTTCCGGACGGTGTTTCCAAGGGTGTCGCAGTAAAATGGCTCTGCGAGTATCTGGATATTCCCCTGGAAAATTCAGTGGCAGCAGGAGACGCGCCAAATGATGTGGAAATGCTGCAGGCAGCCTGTGTGGGAGCTGTGATGAAAAACGCCTACGAGGGAATGGACAGATACGCAACCTATGTGACAGAGAGGGACAACAACCATGACGGCGTGGCGGAAATTATAGAGAAGTTTATTTTAAAATAAAGAGAAGAAGTAAGACTCCAGGTGTTTTGAACACCGGGAGTTTTTGCAGTGTATATAAATGAGTGATTATTTTTGTAAAAATTGAGCCGTGTAAGTTACTCAGATTTACTTGACTTTCTGTGAAAAAAAGAGGTATATTTATAACGTAAAGAGTGAAATATACCACATAAAGGAGGTAGGCGTAAATGAGGAAAAAATTTAATTATTTAGGTTTGTTATCGCTGCTGTCCCTGGTTTCCCTTCTTGGGAGGATTACTGAAAATACCGGGCTTTATGGATTTTTGGGATTTATCTATTTTATACGGTATTTTTGGATTATACCTGATGAATTTTTCCGGCAAAATGTTCAGAAGTCTGCAACGTTTGCTTTTATGGCAGAAATGATTGCTTTTGTTCCTTTTATGTTTATATGTGCTTATATTTATGATGGAAGCAAAGCTGTAGCAACTGCATTTGCGTTGTGTTTTGCAGTTGTGATTATTGCATTTACCCTTTCTCTTGCATTTCATGAATGGAGGGAGCAGCGGGGGGCATTGAATGATTAAAAATCGAATTAAAGAATATCGTGCCAGATTCGATATGAAACAGGAAGATCTTGCGAGAATAACAGGAGTCAGGAGAGAGACTATTGGAAATCTGGAAAAAGGAAAATATAATCCGTCTCTTGTATTGGCATGGAACATTGCAAAAGCTTTTGGTGTAAGTATTGAAGAGGTTTTTACGGTAGTAGAAGATACAAATAACCAAAATATATGGAGATGATGCTTTTGGCATCATCTCTGTTTTTGTTTTAATACCCATTGACAACATATATACTGTGTGGTACGATGTATATAAAGAGGTGAGGTATATGAATATTGACGACTGGAAATCTCAGATTAAAAGAGGAACCCTGGAATTTGGAATTCTTTTAATGATCAGTCAGGAACCCTGCTACGGCTACGAGATCATCAGCAGACTGGAAAAGTGGCCGATTTTATCTGTAAAGGAAAACACTGTGTATCCCCTTTTGCGAAGGCTGCTGAAAGAGGAATATCTGTCTTCCTCCTGGCAGGAGACAACAGAGGGGCTGCCGCCCAGAAAATATTATTCGCTTACAGAAAAGGGCAGAGAATATCTGCAGTGTATGAAAACAGAATGGAAGAATCTTTTATCTGCAATTTCAGACTTGGAGGGAAAAGAAAATGGATAAAATTTTAAATGATTATCTGGAAAAAGTTGATAAATACCTGAAACCCATGAAGGTAACAGACCGGATGGACATTATAAAAGAAATTGAAAGCGACATGGCAGAGCTGAGAGAGCATGGAGGGCTTTCGGCAAATGAGATCATTGACCGGCTGGGAGAGCCCAAAAAGCTGGCGCAGGCATATCTTGGAGAAACGATCACAGAAACAAAAGGGATGAGCTTCAGAAAGCTTGGGGCAATGATAGCTTTTTACAGTATGGCAGGACTGGGCGGCATTATTATTCTTCCAGTTACCGGGATTACATCAATAGCCCTGATTCTCAGTGGTATTTTGTGTCCGCTGTGTGGGCTGGTGAAGCTGTTGGCATCCTTTGTGGGATATGACATTCCGTTTATTGGCTTTCAGCTGGGAAGCTTTTCTGCATCTCCGGCTTTGACATTGATTCTTTCGATTATTGTGGGACTTGTTTTTGCGGCAATCGGATGGGGCTTATGGCTGGTAACAAAGGCCTATATCAGAGCTGTCAGCGCCGGGTCTGAAAAAATACGGGGAAGAAAATAGAACAGTATCAGTCACTGTTTACAGGTTTGGCATGTTTATGCCAGAATCCCGGGATATACAGGGCAAAATTCCTTTGCCGAAGGTCATTTGGAAGGTGTTTTCCCTGCTCCTATACAGGTCCGGCTCTCTGTGTTATGATAATTGCAGAAGGAGGCGCTTTTATGGAACGGGAAAATCACACATATATAGCCATTGATCTGAAGTCCTTTTATGCTTCTGTGGAGTGTCGGGAGCGGGGGCTTGATCCGATGAGGACAAATCTGGTTGTGGCGGACGGCAGCCGCACACAGAAAACAATCTGTCTTGCAGTATCTCCGTCTTTAAGAGCATATGGGATTCCGGGCAGGCCAAGGCTTTTTGAAGTGGTTCAGAAGGTCAGAGCCATCAATACTATGCGAAAGAGAAAAGCGCCCGGAGGAAGTTTTTCTGGGGCTTCGTATCTGGCGCCGGAGCTGGAAGCATACCCGGAGCTTGAGCTTACCTATATTACAGCTCCGCCAAGAATGGCATTTTATATGGATTACAGCACAAGGATCTACAATATTTATCTGAAATATATAGCGCCGGAGGATATGCATGTATACTCTATTGACGAGGTGTTTATTGACGCCACTCACTATCTGAAAACCTATGGTATGACTGCCCGTGAGCTTGCAATGACAATGATCCGGGACGTGCTGCAGTCAACAGGAATCACCGCTACTGCAGGGATCGGAACAAATCTTTATCTGTGTAAGGTCGCAATGGACATTGTGGCAAAGCATATAGAACCTGATGAAAATGGTGTCAGGATCGCCGAGCTGGATGAGATGTCCTACAGGAAGCTTTTGTGGGATCATCAGCCTCTTACAGATTTCTGGAGAGTGGGAAAAGGCTACGAAAAGAAACTCAGGGCCAACGGGATTTTTACCATGGGGGATGTGGCGCGCTGTTCTGTGGGAAAGCCGGAAGATTTTTATAATGAAGAGCTCCTTTATAAGCTTTTTGGAATTAATGCAGAGCTTCTGATCGATCATGCCTGGGGATGGGAACCCTGTACCATCCAGGATATAAAAAGTTACAGACCCTCCAGCAACAGTGTAGGTTCAGGTCAGGTTCTCACCTGCCCCTACAGCTTCGAAAAAGCCAGACTGGTGATCCGGGAAATGGCAGACCTTCTGGCCCTGGATCTTGTTGACAAGCGTCTGGTAACAGACCAGCTGACCCTTACAGTGGGATATGATATTGAGAATCTGAAGAATCCGGAGAAAAAATACAGCGGGGAAGTAACCACGGACCGTTATGGAAGAAAAATCCCCAAACATGCGCACGGAACCATTAATCTGAAGCAGCAGACTTCTTCTGCAAAAAAAATCGTAACTGCTGTGATGGAGCTTTACGACAGGATCATGGACAGAGAGCTTCTGATAAGAAGAATGTATCTGGCAGCCAACAAAGTGGTTCCGGAGGAAATGATACAGGAAAAGGAAACTTTTGAACAGCTTGATCTCTTTACGGATTATGCGGCGCTGGAAAAGCAGAAGCAGCAGGAAGAGGCTGTGCTGGAGCGGGAACGCAAAATGCAGGAAGCCATGCTGGATATTAAGAAAAAATTCGGGAAGAATGCAATTCTGAAGGGAATGAATCTGCAGGAGGGTGCTACGGCCAGAGACAGAAATTCCCGGATCGGAGGTCATAAGGCTTAGGCGGCTCTCCGTTCTGATAAAAAGGAGGGCAGGAATGAAAAATTATTTTGGTGAAACACATAAATATGACGATATCATCAACCTTCCCCACCATGTGTCCGGGACACATCCTCAGATGCCGGTGGAGGACCGGGCAGCCCAGTTTGCTCCCTTTGCCGCACTGACCGGATATGGAGCGGCCATTAAGGAAACAGAAAGATATACAGAAAAGAGAATACAGCCGGATGAGGAGAGTGTGGAGATTTTAAACAGACGGCTTGAATTTATCCGGGAGCATATCAGTGAGAAGCCGGAGGTTACGGTCACATATTTTCAGCCCGACCTGAAAAAAGAAGGCGGAAAGTATATGACAGTCACTGGCACTGTAAAAAAGATCGACACGTTCAGACACCGGATGCTTCTGAAGGATGAAACAGAAATTCCTTTTGAAAATCTCTGGGAAATTGTTTTCCAGGAAAAATAGAAATATTATCACATTGAAGATAAATCTGTCATAAAAGGCACAAAATATGCAGATAGCATATAACACAGAAAGAGGTCAGCATGAATACGATAAAAGATTTGCAGGGGCTTAGTGAAAAAATATATCTTTGTCTGAACAAACCGGAAGAAGAGGAAAATGTCAGTGACCATCTGAGGCTTAGCCGGGCGCTGGAGGAACTGGGATATCAGAGCATACGATTTTCTCTGGATGCGCTCAGAAAAATTTATCCGCTGTGCAGAGAAGCTCAGTGGAGGGTTACAGTGACACTTGTCCCCAGAAAAGGAGAATGCTTGGTAACGGATGTGGAAAACGGTGACAAAACACAGGAGCATTATGGACTGGCTGTGGATTATGGCTCTACAACAATTCTGATGCAGGCTGTAGACATGGAAACAGGGCAGATTTTGGCAGAGGCAAATGAGACAAATGGACAGGCTGCTTATGGAGCTGACATTCTTACAAGAATCACCTATGGCCTTGAAGGAGCTGACAGGAAGAAGCAGCTTCGGCTTGCCACAGTAGAAACCTTTCATAAATTGCTGGACAGGCTTACAGAGGACACCGGACGGGATATGAGAGGCTGCCCGGTTATGGTAATATCAGGAAACACAACTATGGTTCATTTCCTTTTGGAGCTGGACGCCTGGACAGTATTTTCCGCACCCTACGCTCCTGTGACCTCAAATCCCGGATTTTATTCCGGGAAAGAGCTGGAAATGGATTTTGGAGGACAGATTTATTTTATACCTGCAATATCCAACTATGTGGGAGGAGATATTGTAAGCGGACTTCTGACAGTGGATTTTTATAAAAAAGAAGAGATCGGACTGTTTTTTGATATTGGAACAAACGGGGAGCTTGTAATAGGAAATAAGGACTGGCTGATCGCAGGAGCCGGAGCTGCCGGGCCTGCGCTGGAAGGTGATATCAGCAAATATGGAATACGCGCCTGTGACGGAGCAATAGATACAGTGAAAATTTACGGACAGGATCTGTTTTTCACAACCATTGGAAATAAAAAGCCAAAAGGAATCTGTGGGTCAGGAATTATTGATCTGATCGCGGAAATGAGACTGAATGGATGGGTAGATATTTCCGGAACATTGAATCCTGAGGCTTCCGGAAGAGTGCGCTATCTGGAAGAGGAAGGTCAGTACGTGGCAGTTTATGCGGAAGCGGAGGAATCCTGGGACGGAACTCCCCTGTACTTTACTCAGACAGATATTTCCCAGTATCTGGACACAAAAGCAGCGGCTCATACAATGCTGGACTGTCTGCTGGAAAGCGCAGGCTGTACCGCTCAGGATATCAGCCATTATTATCTTTCAGGGGCGTTTTGCGCTCATGGAAATCTGGAATCAGCTATTACTGTGGGGATTTTTCCGGATATGTCTCCGGAGCGGTTTACTGCCATCAGAAATTCTTCGCTGGACGGAGCAAGGACATTGCTTTTAAACCGGAACAGAATGGAGGATATTGAATATCTGACAGAGCATGTGTACAGCGTGCAGTTTGCGTCTATGCCGGATTTTACCATCAGGATGCAGGCGTCAAAATTTATTCCTCATACGAATATGGAGGACTATCCTACTGTACAGAAAAAGATTGATGAAAGAAAAAACACCAGAGAAAGACACACGATATAAAAATTCGGCCTTTACTGATGTGAGGATATTCTGTATACTATACTAAAAAAGTCAACAAAGGGGGAAGTACCTATGCTGGAAATTGGTACAAAAGCGCCGGCGTTTGAGCTGCCGGACCAGAACGGAGAAATGCATACACTTGAGGAATATAAAGGGAAAAAAGTGATTCTTTATTTTTATCCCAGAGATAATACACCGGGATGCACAAAGCAGGCATGCGGCTTTGGAGAGCTTTATCCTCAGTTTACAGAAAAAGGGGCGGTTGTTCTGGGCGTAAGTAAGGATAGCGTGGCGTCCCATAAGAAATTTGAGACAAAATATGAGCTTCCGTTTACTTTGCTGTCAGATACAGAGCTTTCCTGTATTCAGGCATATGATGTGTGGAAAGAAAAAAATATGTACGGCAAAAAAACAATGGGCGTGGTGCGTACCACATATTTAATTGATGAACAGGGAATCATTGTTAAGACCTTTGGAAAGGTGAAGGCTGCAGATAATCCGGCGCAGATGCTGGGAGAGCTGTAACATGAAGATCATTATATCTCCTGCGAAAAAAATGAATGTGGATACAGATACCTATCAGGTAACAGGGCTTCCGGTATTCCTTGAAGATACAAAGCTTCTCATGGATGAAATCAAAAGTCTTACGTTTGCTCAGGCAAAGGAACTGTGGAAATGCAATGACAGGCTGGCGCAGCTGAATTATGACCGTTTCAGGAGTATGGACGTAGAACGCTGCCTGACTCCGGCAGTCCTTACCTATGAGGGACTTCAGTACCAGCATATGGCTCCGGAAATTTTTACGGAAGGAGCCCTTGCCTACATAGACAGACATTTGCGTATTTTATCGGGATTTTATGGAGTGCTGAAGCCTTTTGACGGGGTGACGCCCTATCGTCTGGAAATGCAGGCCAGATTGTCTGTAAAAGGAAAAAAGGATCTGTATGATTTCTGGGGAGACCGGCTGTACAGGGAACTGACAGAGGGAGACCGCCTGATTATAAATCTGGCCTCCAGAGAGTATTCAAAGGCTGTGGAAAAATACCTGGAGCCAAAGGACCGGTTTCTGACAGTGGAGTTTGGCCAGCTTAAGGACGGAAAGGTGAAACAGAAGGCAACTCTGGCAAAGATGGCGCGGGGAGAAATGGTCCGGTTTATGGCAGAAAATAATGTCTGTGATCCGGAAGATATAAAAAATTTCCGGGCGCTGGGCTTCCGGTACAGTGAAGAACGGTCAGACAAAAATAAAATGATATTTTTGGCGGAACAGGATAAGAAATAAGATGATCTCAACTTTTATGCAATAAGAATCAAGGACATATGATAGTTCTGTATATTCTGACATTGCAGGAAAACAGAATAATGTAATATTTAAGGACAGATACAGAGCGGTCAGCGCTTCTGTATCTGTTTTTTCTTTATGATAAATTAACATCTCTTGTCCGGAGTTTAATACCGACTTTATAAAAACTTGTATACAATGTCTGAGAACAGAAAAAGGGGTTACTGTGAACGAAATGAGAAGTAAGAAATGAGGGGTTCTCAGGAGCGTCCCTGCATGTGCAGAAAAAAGAGCACAGAGAGGAGAGGATTATTATGATGGATATTCTGATGATAGCGGTTCTTCTTGGCTGTTTTGGCCTTGTGAAGCTGTTTGCGGATTTCTGTGAATCGCAGGTGAATCCGAAAGAAAAATAAGAGGAAAGGCGGAGTAAGATTATGATAGCATTGGGAATCATCATTCTGGCACTTGGCGGCTATCTGGTATATGCGCTGATATATCCGGAAAAGCTGTGAAAAATTACAGATCTGTTCAGAGAATGGTGGATTTTATTTAAGACAAAAGGGAGAGCAACAGGAGGAGAAAAATGTTACAGATCATTCTTACGCTGGCAATTTTCCTGATACTTGTGATTCCCATGGGAAAGTACATGTATCACATTGCCACAGAACAAAAAACTTTTGCAGATAAAGTTTTTAATCCAATCGATCATTTAATATATAAAATCTGCGGTATCAAAAATGAGGATATGGGATGGAAAAAATATGCCCTTACTCTGGTAACTGCAAATGCTGTGATGGTTTTTGTGGGATACCTGATCCTCAGGATTCAGAATCTTCTGTTTCTGAATCCAAATGGCATAGAAGGAATGGAGTCAAGTCTTTCCTTTAATACGATCATCAGTTTTATGACAAACACCAACCTGCAGCATTATTCCGGTGAAAGCGGACTTTCCTATGCAGCGCAGATGTGTGTCGTCATTTTTATGATGTTCACTTCAGCAGCCAGCGGTTATGCCGCATGTATGGCATTCTGCAGAGGACTTTCCGGAAGAAAGCTGGGGAATTTTTACAGAGATATGGTAAGGATCACAACCAGGATCCTGATCCCGGTATCTTTTATAGTAGGTCTGATCCTGGTAAGTCAAGGAACACCGCAGACACTGATGCAGAACTTTACAGTAGAAACGATTGAAGGAAAATATCAGGATTTTGCAATGGGACCGGTAGCGGCTCTTGAATCCATCAAGCATCTGGGAACAAACGGCGGAGGTTTCTTCGGGGCAAACTCAACCACACCATTTGAGAATCCTACTGTGATCTCCAATATGGTTGAAATGCTTTCCATGATGATTCTTCCGGGAGCCTGTATCGTAACCTTTGGCCATATGCTTAATGACCGGAAGAAAAACAAAGTAAAGGCAACAGCTGCAGCAGTGGCGCCTGCAAAGAAAAAAATCCTTATGGGACGTCAGGGCGCTGTAGTATTTGGCGCAATGGCAATCCTCTTTATGGTCGGACTGCTGTTATGCTACAACTCAGAGATGGCAGGAAATCCTGTGATCGGTGAAATGGGAATCGACCAGAGCGCAGGAAGCATGGAAGGAAAAGAGGTCCGTTTCGGAACTGCCCAGTCCTCCCTGTTTACCACAGTAACCACATCTTTTACCACAGGTACGGTAAACAACATGCATGATACACTGACTCCTCTTGGCGGTCTGGTGCCAATGCTTCATATGATGCTGAACTGTGTGTTTGGCGGCAAGGGCGTAGGACTTATGAACATGGTTATGTATGTGATCCTGGCAGTGTTTATCTGCGGCCTTATGGTTGGACGTACACCGGAATATCTGAATAAAAAAATTGAAGGAAAGGAAATGAAGCTGGTAGCAATTGTAATTCTGATCCATCCGCTTCTGATCCTTGGTTTTTCCGCACTGGCAGTTGCAGTTTCCGGAGGGCTGGATGGTATTACAAATCCCTCGTTCCACGGACTGAGCCAGGTATTGTATGAATATGCTTCCTCGGCAGCAAACAATGGTTCCGGTTTTGAGGGACTGGCTGATAACAGTGTATTCTGGAATGTTACAACAGGAATTGCAATGTTCTTTGGAAGGTATATTGCTATTGTAGCGCAGCTTGCAATTGCCGGTTCCCTTCTGGCCAAGAAGAGAGTGAATGAATCCATTGGTACACTGAGAACTGACAATGTTGTATTTATGATCGTTCTTGTATTTATTGTATACATCTTTGCAGCACTGACCTTCTTCCCGGCTCTTGCACTGGGACCGATCGCGGAGCATCTGTCGCTGTGGATGTAGTAGATACAGAAAAAAGGAGAAGAGAAACATGGCTAAGAAGGAAAAAACAAAATTCATTACTCCGGATATTCTGAAAACTTCTATTATTGGAGCATTCCAGAAACTGGATCCAAGATATATGATCAAAAATCCGGTAATGTTTGTTGTTGAGATTGGATTTATTATTACTTTGATTCTGACTTTCTTTCCTACAATGTTTGGAGGAAATGCAGAGTACAGAATTTATAATGGAATTGTAACAGTGATTCTTTTTGTGACGGTGCTGTTTGCAAACTTTGCAGAATCTGTTGCAGAGGGACGTGGAAAAGCCCAGGCAGCTTCTCTGAAAAAAACAAAACAGGACACAAAGGCGCGGGTACTTCTTTCCAATGGACAGGAAAAAACAATCAATGCGTCTGAACTGAAAAAAGGCGATATTGTTCTTGTAAAAATGGGAGAGGTAATCCCCAATGACGGCGAGGTTATTGAAGGAATCGCTTCTGTAGACGAATCTGCTATTACAGGAGAATCTGCTCCTGTAACAAGAGAAGCAGGCGGAGATTTTTCTTCTGTAACAGGTGGAACTACTGTAGTATCTGACTGGCTTAAAATAAAAATCGTTGCTGAACCTGGAGAATCTTTCCTGGATAAGATGATTTCTCTTGTAGAAGGTGCATCCAGACAGAAAACACCAAATGAGATTGCGTTGAACACACTTCTGATCGTACTGACTCTGATCTTCCTGATTGTTGTGGTAACTCTTTATCCGTTTGCAAATTACCTTGGAGTGGAGATTCCGGTATCATGGGCAATTGCTTTGATGGTATGCCTGATTCCAACTACTATTGGAGGACTTCTTTCTGCAATCGGTATTGCTGGTATGGATCGCGTTACCCGTTTTAATGTAATTGCAATGTCAGGTAAGGCTGTGGAAGCCTGCGGTGATGTGGATACCATGATACTTGATAAAACAGGAACCATTACTTTTGGTAACCGTCTTGCGGCAGAATTTTATCCGGTGGAAGGCGTGGATAAGAAAGATCTGATCAGATACAGCGTTCTGTCTTCTCTGCTTGACGGAACTCCGGAAGGAAAATCTACAATCGATCTGGGCAAAAAGATGGGATGTGATCCGGACAGTCTGAATACAGAAGGAATGGAATTTGTAGAATTTACCGCTCAGACAAAAATGAGCGGGGCTGACTGTAAAGATGGAACCATCATCAGAAAAGGCGCATACGAGGCAATTAAAACATTTGTACAGGAAAAGGGAGGAGAGATTCCTTCTGACCTGGAAGGCATTGTAACAGAAGTTTCCAACCTTGGTGGAACTCCTCTGGTTGTATGTGTAGATGCCAAAATTTACGGAGTTATTTATTTGAAGGATACAGTTAAGCCGGGACTGGTAGAGAGATTTGAGCGTCTTCGTGAAATTGGTATCAAAACTATTATGTGTACCGGTGATAACCCTCTGACAGCGGCAACCATTGCAAAGGAAGCCGGAGTGGACGGATTTATTGCAGAGTGCCGTCCTGAGGATAAAATTACAGCCATTAAAAAAGAGCAGGCAGAAGGTAAGCTGGTAGCCATGACAGGTGACGGAACCAATGACGCTCCGGCTCTTGCTCAGGCAGATGTAGGTCTTGCCATGAACTCAGGAACCCAGGCGGCAAAGGAAGCCGCAAACATGGTGGATCTGGATTCTGACCCCACTAAGATCCTTGAGGTAGTAGAAATCGGAAAGCAGCTTCTGATCACAAGAGGATCTCTGACAACCTTCAGTATTGCCAATGATATTGCAAAATATTTTGCTATTATCCCGGCAATGTTTACACTGGTCCTGCCACAGATGCAGATTTTGAATATCATGCATCTGGCTACTCCGGCAAGCGCCATTCTTTCTGCACTGATCTTTAATGCGATCATTATTCCGGCGCTGATCCCCATTGCCATGAAGGGAGTCAAATATAAACCTATGAAAGCAGAAAGACTTCTTCTCAGAAATATGGGTGTGTATGGACTTGGCGGAATTATCGTCCCGTTTGTGGGAATCAAGCTGATAGATCTGATTGTAGCTCCAATGCTTGCAATGATTGGAATGTAGGAGGAATGTTTCATGAAAAAGTTTGGAAAAATGCTGGGAAAGGCATTTGTATTCTGTATAGTGATGATTGTGCTCTGTTCATTTGTATATCCCCTCGCCCTGACAGGTGTGAGTCAGCTGACCATGAAGAATAATGCCAATGGAAATCTGATCGACAAAAATGGAGAGCCAACCAATAATATAGAAGAAGCTGTGGGATCTGAGCTGGTAGGTCAGGATTTTACAGAGGATTATTTTTTCAGAGGAAGAGTTTCTTCTGTAAATTATAATACATACACAGAGGAGCAAAAGGAAAACGGCGAGTATACAGGCGTATCCTCAGGAAGCTTTAACTATGCAAACTCCAATCCTGAACTGGAAAAAAGAATTCAGGAAGATCTGGATGAGTTTCTGGAAACTCATCCCGGAGTAAAAAAAGAGGATATTCCTTCTGACCTTCTGACTGCTTCCGGTTCCGGACTTGATCCACATATCAGCCCGGAGGCAGCACAGGTTCAGGTTGCGGCAGTAGCTGAAAATTCCGGACTTTCTCAGCAGGAAGTACAGGAGATTGTAGAAGAAAACACAGAACATAAGGTGCTTGGCGTTTTTGGAGAAGAAAGAGTAAATGTGCTGAAATGCAATCTTGATATTGCAGGCGCAATGGGACTGATCTGACAGAAAGAAGAGGGTAAAATGGAAGATACAAGACCTGATTCAGAATATCTGTTAAAAAAGCTTCAGTATGAGGAAGAGCAGAAACTGAAAAAAAATAAGGGTAAGCTGAAAATTTTCCTGGGATATGCGGCAGGCTCCGGCAAAACCTATACCATGCTGGAAGCGGCTCATGAAGCAAAAAAACATAATACAGACGTGGTGGCCGGGTATATTGAACCTCATGACAGGCCGGATACACGCAGACAGGCGGAGGGGTTAGAAACCATTCCGCCTCTTGTGGTAGAATATAAAGGGGTAAAGCTCCGGGAGTTTGATCTTGACCGTGCTCTGGAGCGGAAACCTCAGCTGATTCTTGTAGATGAACTGGCTCACACCAATGCTCCCGGCTGCAGAAATGAGAAGCGGTATCAGGATGTAAAGGAGCTTTTGCGGGCAGGGATTGATGTTTATACCACCATTAACATTCAGCATCTGGAAAGCCTGAATGATCTGGTGGGCTCTATTACCCATATAGAAGTGCGGGAAAGGATTCCGGACAGTGTGTTTGACCATGCGGATCAGGTGGAGGTTATTGACATTGAACCGGAAGATCTTCTGGCTCGAATGAAAGAGGGGAAGATTTATAAGCCGGTGCAGGCGGAAAGAGCCATGAATAATTTCTTTAAACGGGAAAAACTTGCGGCTCTTCGAGAGATTACTCTGAGGCGTACGGCAGACCGTGTAAACCGTATCGCAGAGGAAGAACGGAATATTACCGGGGACATGGACTACCACACAGGAGAACATATTCTTGCCTGCATTTCCGCCGCGGAGTCAAGCGCAAAGGTCATCCGGTCGGCGGCCCGTCTTGCCTATGCCTTTCGCGGGCAGTTTACAGGGCTTTACGTGGAAACACCTGCCATGCAGGAAGCTGATGAAAAGACGAAACAGGGTGTGCGGAGAAATATGGAGCTTGCCCGGGCTCTGGGAGCAAAAATCGTTACAGTGTATGGTTCTGATATTGGCAGCCAGGTTGCAGAATATGCAATGGTAAGCAATGTTTCGAAGGTGGTTCTTGGAAGGACAAACCACAGATTTTTTATGCGAAAGCCAATGGCGGAGGTACTGGAAAAATTGAACAGTATGGCTCCCAACATTGACGTATATATTATCCCGGATATGAAAAACAGAAAGGCTGCAGGAAAATACGGTCACAGAGAAGGCCGCAGAAAGGCAGAAAATGCAGGAATGCAGGCATTGTGGGAATTTGGACTGATCAATATAATTCTGGTTCTTACTACGATTGCAGCCTGGATTCTCCAGAAATTTCACCTTCCAGAATCCAATATCATTATGGTGTATATTCTGGGAGTGCTGCTGTCGTCCTACATATCTGACAAAAAAATCTATGCGGTTTATTCGTCCCTGTTCAGTGTGCTTGCCTTTAATTTTTTATTTACAGAACCGTACTTTTCTCTGAAGGCTTATGATAAAGGATATCCCACCACTTTTGCAATGCTGTTTATTGTGGGGCTTTTTACAGCGTCCCAGACAAGAAAGCTGAAGCTTCAGAACAAAGAAAGTGTAAAAAAGGCTTACCGGACAGAGATTCTTCTGGAAAACAGCCAGAAGCTCCGCCGATGCAAATCCGAAAAGGAGGTCTGGCAGCAGGCGGCGGCCCAGGTGGAAAAGCTTCTGGATCTGTCTCTTGTGATCTATCCGGTAAATAAAGACGGGCTTCTGGGAGAGGCAATGCTGTTTCCCCGTCAGGGAACAGAAAAAATCAGTCTGGAACCTTTGCTGACTTCTCAGGAAAAAGCGGTGGCAAAATGGGTGGCAGCCAATCACCACCGGGCAGGAGCCTGTACACATACGCTTCCAACAGCCAGAGGCATGTACCTTCCGGTTCAGGATGAGGAGCAGGTGAAAGGTGTCGTTGGCATTTTTCTGGAAGAACGAAGGCAGATCCAGGAGTTCAAGTACGGACTTCTCATTGCTATGCTCAATGAAACAGGAGTAAAACTGAAGGATCGGTTTTGAGTATTTTCACATAGTTCTTGACAAGTGAAAAAACTGGTGTTATATTACAAGTAGAACAAAGAGACAGGGGATGCAGCAGTAACTTGCCGGCATCTCCTTTTTGCAGGACTTGTGAACCGGAGGTGGCATGATGGCGAAAAGAGATTATTATGAAGTCCTTGGAGTGGGCAGAAATGCTGATGAAAAGGAGATCAAAAGAGCATACAGAAAACTTGCCAAGCAGTATCATCCGGATATGAACCCGGGAGATGCGAAGGCAGAACAGAAATTTAAAGAGATCACAGAGGCCTATAATGTTCTCAGTGACACGGAAAAGAAGAAATTATACGATCAGTTTGGATTCGCTGCATTTGAGGAAGGCTTTTCGGCAGAAAATGCAGGGGGATTTTCTGGGCGTGGAAATGGCTTCGGAGGCTTTGATTTCGGGCAGGATGGAAACGGCTCTTACCGTGAATATCATTTTGAAAACGGAAACATGGATGATATTTTTGGGGATATCTTCGGAGATATGTTCCACGGTCAGGGCGGATCAACCAGAAGAGGACGGTCAGGCTTCGGAAGCGGATTTTCCGGAAATTCCGGATTCCGGGGATATCAGGATTTCGGCGGCAGGCAGAACACTGGACGGGGCAGCGATCTGCGTTCAGAGGTCAGTGTCAGCTTTAAAGAAGCTGTTTTTGGCTGTGACAGAATGCTGCAGCTTTCTGATCCAAATGGAAAGTCCCAGAAGCTTCAGGTGCACATTCCGGCAGGAATTGAAGATGGAAAGAGCATTCGCCTGAAGGGGAAGGGAAATCCCGGATACGGAGGCGGAGCATCAGGCGATCTTTTTTTGAAGGTTCATGTGGAACCGGAAACCGGATGGGAGAGAAAAGGTCAGGATATTTATACGATAGCAGAAATTCCTTTTATGACAGCAGTGCTGGGAGGAGAAGCGAAATTTTCTACTTTGTACGGAGATGTGATGTGCAGGATTCCGGCCGGAACTCAGTGCGGCGGAAAAATCAGGCTGAGAGGAAAAGGGGTTCCTTCCATGCAGAATCCTTCTGTAAAAGGCGACCAGTATGTGACCATACAGATCCAGGTGCCAAAGGCGGTAAGCAGAGAGGCGGCCCAGAAACTGAAAGAATACGGAATGGCAATGGACAGAAGCTGTTCAGGCAGACGGGGAAGCGCAGTATAAAGCGCTTCCTTTTTCTTCTGCATACAAAAGATTTTTGGGATACCTTGATAACAGAAATGAAATCGCTTATAATTTGGCAAAGAGGTGATATGTTTGGAAGAATTTCGGAAGGAACCTGCAACGCTTACATTGATCATTATAAATATTGTGGTGTTTCTTATGGTGGAATTTACGGGACTTTCTCAGGATACGCTTCATATGCTGGACTGGGGAGCAGCCTATACGCCGCTGATCGTAGAAAAAGGGGAAGTTTATCGTCTGTTTACCAGTATGTTTCTTCATTTTGGGATTGAACACCTGATCAATAATATGCTGGTACTTTTTGTCCTGGGAAGCCGTCTGGAAAGAGTGATCGGAAAGCTGCGTTTTATCGTGATTTATCTGGCTGGAGGTATGACGGGAAGTGTACTTTCTCTTGTCTGGGATTTGAGACAGGGGGAATATGCAGTATCGGCAGGAGCCTCCGGCGCAGTTTTTGCGGTAATGGGAGCTATGATTTATGTGGTGATACGGAATAAAGGACGCCTGGAGGATCTGTCTGTGCGTCAGATTCTTGTTATGGCCGTCTTTTCTCTGTATTTTGGATTCGCCAGCAGCGGCGTAGATAACGCCGCGCATACAGGGGGACTTGCAGCAGGCTTTCTGCTGGCGGTTTTTTGTTATCACAGGCGGAAAAAGATCTGAAATTCAGTGCCTTTACCCGGTACGCTTCGAACCTTCAGACTGCCTCCGTGCGCCTCAATGATCTGGCGGGTGACAGGAAGCCCAAGTCCCGTTCCTGTGGGCTTGTAGGTAACGAAGGGATTGAATACATTTTTTATCTGGCTGTCTGTCATTCCGCATCCATTGTCACGGACGGAAATACAGATGCCGTCAGTAACAGCGGCTGCCGTAACAGAGATAACGCCGTGAGAGTGCTGAATGGATTCCTGGGCATTTCTGAGAAGGTTCAGAAGCGCCTGATGGATTTTTGTCTGGTCCAGACAAAGAAGGGGAAGGGTCTGGGGAATATCTGTTTCCAGAGTGATCCCAAGGTAGTCCAGCGCAGGGCGGAAAGAGCGGATAATACTTTTTAAAAGGAGGGTAATATCTGTCTGTACAGGGGAAAGATGCTCTGCGTTGTTGTAACGGGACAGTTCATTCAGCAGCTCCCGGATATATTCCAGATTTTCCATGATACCGTACCAGCCGTCATAAGAATTCAGTTCAGGATGAGCGGAAGCGAGCATCTGGAGTTCACTCTGAATCAATGCTACCGGATTACGTATTTCATGGGTAAATTTTGATAAAGTCATTTGCAGCTCTTTTTTCTGCTGTTCTAAAGTTAAATTTTCCTGCATAATCTGTCACCTCGTTTGCAGTGTACCATTCCGGCCTGTTTCGGGCAAGAAATTTCATGTTGAAAAAATCGACAAAGTACGAGAGAATAGAAGAAACAATATTTCATAATTCAAAGGAGGAGTATATTATGGAAAACTGTATTTTTTGTAAAATCGCAAATGGTGAAATTCCCTCTGCAACGTTGTATGAGGATGAAGAATTTCGAGTGATCCTCGATCTGGGTCCGGCAAGTAAAGGACACGCTCTGATTCTGCCAAAAGTTCATGCGGCAAATATTTACGAGCTTCCGGATGCAACAGCAGGAAAAGCCATGATCCTGGCAAAGCATATGGCAGAGAAACTGACAAATGCACTGGAATGTGACGGATTTAATATTGTGCAGAACAATGGAGAGATCGCAGGACAGACAGTATTTCACTTTCATATGCATTTGATCCCGAGATATCAGGGAGACGGTGTAGAGCTTACTTGGAAGCCGGGCAGCCTCACTGATGAGGACAGAGATGAGATTCTGGCAAAACTGAAATAGGAATCAGGTATTGTACAAAAGATGAAAAACGAGGATTTTAATGATATTTATAGGAAATACCATAGATTCTCTGTAAAAAGCGCTTACAGGCTTGTAAAGGACAGAATGCTGGCAGAAGATATCAGTCAGGAAGTGTTTTATCATCTCTATGAGATTATGGATACTCTGGATCTCGGTAATGAAGAAAAACTGAGAGCGCTGATATTTATAGCAACTGTCAATAAAACAAAAGATTATTTTAAGAAACCATGGAAAAGGCAGGAACATGTTGCTCTGGAGGACTGGAAACGCAGAAAGCCTTCTGAGGAGAAAATGGATCCTGAAAAGATCATGCTGAACCGGGAAGAGATTGAGTACAGAAAACAGGTGCTGCTCAAACTTCGCAGGGTAAATCCTGTAAATTATAATATTCTGGTTATGGTGAAATATTTTGGGATTTCTCCGGATTCTGTGGCAGAGGAGTACGGTATCACAAGAAACAATGTGAATAACCGTATCCTCCGGACAAGAAAATGGATGAAAGCAGAGCTTGAAAAGCTGCACAAAAGACATTAAACAATTATTGGACTATCTGGATCCTGCACATTCTTCAATCATGGAAACGATATGGTGAATGGAATCCATCTGGCTGCCTGCCGACATTGCCTGTTCATATTTATGACGGTCGGCATACAGATTTCGGATCACTGACAGAAGCTTTTCGTCAGTGATCTCTTCCTCTTCAAGAACCATACTGTAGCCCTGACGTTCAAAGGAACGGGCGTTAAGAATCTGATCGCCTCTGCTGGCATTGGCGGAAAGCGGAATCAGAAGGTTTGGCTTATGAAGAGCGCTGATCTCGCAGATGGCATTGGCTCCGGCTCTGGAAATTACAATATCAGCCAGGGCAAAAAGATCAGAAAGCTCTTTTTTGATATATTCAAACTGGACATATCCTTCTGTTCCTTTCAGTGATTCGTCTGTTTTGCCTTTTCCGCAGAGGTGGATCACCTGGAATTCCTTCAGAAGCTCAGGAAGAATGCTGCGGATGTGTTCATTTACTGACGCGGCTCCAAGACTTCCTCCGATCACCATCAGCACAGGTTTATCGGAAGTAAAACCGCAGAAAAGGCGTCCGGCTTCTTTATCTCCGCTGAGAAGCTCTTCGCGGATAGGAGTTCCGGTAAGAACTGCTTTTTCCTGAGGAAGACTTTTTACTGTTTCCGGGAAATTACAGCATATTTTTGAGGCGGAAGAAAGACAGAGCTTATTGGCAAGTCCGGGAGTCATATCGGACTCGTGGATGATCGCCGGGATTTTGCGCTTCTTTGCAGCGATCACAACAGGAACAGTCACAAAGCCGCCTTTGGAAAATACCACGTCCGGTTTCAGCTGTTTCAGCAGTTTTTTCGCCTCATGAAAGCCCTTTAATACACGGAAGGGATCTGTGAAATTTTTTACATCAAAGTAACGTCTTAATTTTCCGGAAGAAATACCGTAATAGGGAATACCAAGCTCTTCGATCAGCTTTTTTTCGATTCCGTCATAGGAACCAATATAGGAAATCTGGTATCCGGCTTCTTTGAGAGCAGGAATAAGAGCAATGTTTGGAGTGACATGTCCGGCAGTACCTCCGCCGGTAAGTACAATATGTTTCATAGGGGATTCCTCCTGAATAAATCTTTTTGTTACCAATAAATATGAACCAATGGGAAAGAATTGTCAAGAACACAAAATTTTATTGCAGAAGGCAATCCAGAATGAAATTCAGCCGGTTAGAGGGAACAGAAGAGATAATGAAGATCATCCGGTTACCGGGAACGGCAGAGAGAACGAAGATCATCCGGTTAGTGGGAACAGAAGAGAGAATGAATACCAGCTGATTAGAGGAAACAGAAGAGAGAATGAAAATCAGTCGATTATCGGGGACAGCATAGAGAATGAAGCCCATCCGGTTAGTGGGAGCAGTAACAGAGACAAAATTCCGTTGGTTTCTGAAAATAGCCATGGGGCAGTTCAGAGAAATTATGGAGAGCAGGGAAATCAATACAAATGTCTGAGAATACAGCACTGGGAGAAAACCATGGAAAATAAAGATAAAAGGAATGGAAAACAACAGAATAATCAGGCATCAGACAGAGAAAAAAGGGTATTTTTAGATGAGCAGTATGTGAAAACAGCTGCGCAGATGGAACGGGAACTTTTTGCAGACAAAGATTTTGAAGACTATGAGCCTGAGGACAGTGAAGCAGAAGCCCGTTCATATGAAAAACTGGTCAACAGACTGAGGAAAGAGGGGGTATACAGAGAAGAGTTTGCGGATATGGCAGAGTTTCCAGGTATGGAAAAGGCGGATGCAGAAGAAGCTCCGGGAACAAAAGAAGCCATGGACGAAGAAGATATAAAAGCTCCACAGGTTCCTTCTTCCGGCAGAAAAAAATATGCCAGGATACATGTGGGAAAAGTGGCTGGTGTTGCTCTTCTGTGCTGCGCCTGTATATTTGCTGCCAGTATGACAAGCCAGGCAAACAGAAATTATCTGGTGAACAATATACGTGTGTGGAGCGGAAATGATACAAAGACTGTAGTTGACAACAGTGAGCAGAATGAAAAAGTAGATACGGCAGAGTATGAAGCTGTGGAAGAAATTGAGAAACAGCTGGGAGTAGAAATGCCGGAATTTTATTACAGACCAAATGGGTTTGAGTTTGTAAGTTATGAGATAGATGTTTTTGCGAATCTTGCAAGGGTTGAATACGAATATCAGAATAATATTATTTTATTTGTAATTGATACACAGAATGTTGATACTGCAAGCCGAATTATCAGTATGGATGAAGCAAAAGAAGCAGGTGTTGTTAAAAGCGAAGAGGGATCAGAGATAATTATAGAAAAGATTCAAGGGAAAATAGATGAGAAGCCGAGTTATTTAGCCCAATGGGAATTAAATGATACCATATATTATATGTCGGGAAGAATAGAAGAACAGGAATTAAAAAAAATATTGGAACAAATGAAATTTTAGCGTGATTTTTAAAAAGTTTTGTCGTATTACTTATGTAAGGGTTGGTTGCAGAGGAAAGGAGGGATAACAATCAGTAGATGGAAACAGATGCTGGGGATTGGTTTGGTGGCTGGAATCCTTGCATTGGGAAATGCAACAATGGTTTCTGCTCAACCGCTCAGTATTATGGATGAGGTAGAAACTTCAGCAGATTATGCGGAAGATACCAGCTACAGTCTGCTTCGTGGAAATCATCTGAATCTGGGAACTGTAAAGGTTCAGAGATTATCCAGTAATGAGATCACTATTTATGGACTGACTCAGTGTCATCATACCTGCGACAAGGTATATTTATCCTTGTACCTTGAGCGTAAGGTAAACGGAAGTTACGGTACTTACAAGTACTGGGAATTTACTGCAGATGATGCTACAAGCCTCAGCCGAGGATTAAATGTTGCAGTTCCCAGCGGTACTTATTATCGTGTGCGCGGCTATCATGCTGCCAAGGATGGAACTATTAAAGAGTCAACATCTACGCTTACAAGCGGAATATTAATTAAGTAATCATGCGGATTTCCGGGGTATAAGGGACGATACTCCTGGGAAGAAACAAATTTTTGGACATACAAAACGAAAAACTGAATAGCGGAGCATGGGTGCAGACTGCAGGATGTACAGAAAAAAGAACTGTCAACCGCCATTACCATCAGGCAGCGCGAAATGCTCGCATTAGTAACTGGTAAACAATGAGATTACGACAAAACATTTGTTAGACGTGTAAAAAATAACTCGTCAACGAATACGACAAACCTTTGAGAGCAGGGCAGGATCTGAGTATTCTGTCCTGTCTTCTTTTTGAAAAACAACTGTTAAAATCACGGAGAATCGTGTATAATAATTATAAAATATTCCAATTTAATAAAAATTGTCTGACAAAGGGGGCTTGCATATGAAGATTACATTTATCGGTGCAACGCACGAAGTGACAGGAAGCTGCTACTATCTGGAAGCAGCGGGAAAAAAGTTTCTGGTAGACTGCGGTATGGAGCAGGGGCCGGATTATTATGAAAACAGGGATATTCCGGGAAATCCTGCTGATATTGATTTTGTGTTGCTGACCCATGCTCATATGGATCATTCCGGTAATCTTCCTGCAATTTATGCCAAAGGCTTTCAGGGACCGGTTTATGCCACAGATGCCACCTGCAATCTTTGCGACATTATGCTTCGCGACAGCGCTCATATACAGATGTTTGAGGCTGAGTGGAGAAACCGTAAGGGACGCCGCCAGGGCAAGCCGGAATTTATTCCCGCGTATACTATGGAAGATGCAATGGGAGTGATCCGGAATTTTATTTCCTGTCCTTATGAAAAAACAGTGAAGCCTGCAGAGGGAATTGAGGTACGGTTTGTAGATGCGGGGCATCTTCTGGGATCGGCAAGTATTGAGATTACGATCACAGAAGGGGACACAAAGAAAAAAATTGTTTTTTCCGGGGATATTGGAAATACAAATCAACCGTTGATCAAAGATCCTACCTGGCTTCACGAGGCAGATTATGTAGTCATGGAATCCACTTATGGTGACAGAAGCCATGGAGACAGACCGGACTATGTAGGTCTTCTCAGTGAGGTTATTCAGAGAACCTTTGACAGGGGAGGAAATCTGGTGATTCCTTCTTTTGCTGTAGGACGTACACAGGAAATGCTGTATTTTATCCGGCAGATCAAAGAAGAGGGAAGAGCGAAGGGCCACGGGAACTTTAAGGTATATGTGGACAGCCCGCTGGCAAACGAAGCAACAACGATCTTTGGGGAACACAGATATGACTGTTTTGATGAGGAGGCCGTTGCCCTGACCAGAAAGGGAATTAACCCGTTAAGCTTTCCGGGGCTGAAAACTTCTGTTACCAGTGATGATTCCCGGGCAATCAACTTTGACGAGGACTGCAAGGTGATCATATCCGCAAGCGGAATGTGCGACGCCGGCCGTATCAAGCATCATCTGAAGCATAATCTATGGAATAAAAAGAATACGATTCTTTTTGTGGGATATCAGGCAGTGGGAACACTGGGAAGAGCTCTTCTGGAAGGAGCAACAGAGGTGAAGCTGTTTGGAGAGGAAATCCATGTGGAGGCAGAAATCTGTCAGATGCCGGGAATCAGTGGTCATGCAGATGTGAACGGTCTTCTTGACTGGATCGGAGCCTTTGAAGGCAAACCTCAGAAGGTATTTGTAACTCACGGAGACGATACGGTTACGGAACTTTTTGCCGACAGGCTCAGGGAAGAAAAAGGACTGGATGCAGTGGCGCCTTTCAGCGGAACAGTTTATGATCTGAGGGATAATGTATGCATTTATGAGACAACGGGAGTGAAGCTTGAAAGAATACACATTTCCTCCAGAAGCAGTAAAGCGGCCAGAGCCTTTGAAAAACTGGTTGCAATGGGTCAGAGGCTTCTGTCTGTTATTAAAAAGAATGAGGGATGTCCAAATAAAGATTTGGATCGTTTTGCCAGAGAAATTCAGTCCCTTTGTGATAAATGGGACAGAAAAGACGGATAACAGAAAAACGGCTGCGGAATCCTGATGGGATTCTGCAGCCGCTTTTATCTTCTGTTGTAAATAAATCAGGCCAGAGCTTCTTTTAAAGCTTTTGATAACTGATCCGGGCAGGATGTAGGACGTACACCGCAACGGATTCCCTCAAGGCGGCGGATCGCTTCCTCTGCCTCCATGCCTTCTACAAGACGGGCAACGCCCTGAGTATTTCCGGAGCAGCCGCCCTGGAATTTTACATTGTGTATTTTTTTCTGGTCGTCCAGCTCAAATTCAATGGCGCTGGAGCATACGCCGCTTGTTTTGTATCTCATTTGTTTTCCTCCTGATGTAATTGGATTTTAAGTACTGTTCATTTGGAAATATCATGCCTGATGTAATCCGGCATGCAGATGTGAACAGTAACAGTTTTCTGTAACACATTATAGCAGAATTTAAAAAAAGTTTCCATATAAACGAAACTTTTGTTATAATGTATCATGAATAAGCAGATGACGGCTTACAGCCGCGTCCTGCCAGGTATTCTGGTATATATCCAAATACCGGAATATACAGATCAAAATGCCATTGCCGATGATTCGGAATGCATTTTGCCTAAACTGATAAAACAGATTACAGACCATAAGACAGGAGAATTTTGTTATGAGATGTATTGGAATTATAGGAGCAATGAGCGATGAGGTTGCAGGACTGAAGGCTCTTATGCAGGATACACAGATTATAAGAAAGGCTTCCATGGAGTTCTACTCAGGAATCCTGGAAGGAAAAAAAGTAGTTGTTGTACAGTCCGGCATCGGAAAAGTTAATGCAGCTGTCTGTACACAGATCCTGATCGATGACTTTCAGGCAGAGGTTGTGATCAACACAGGAATTGCAGGAAGTCTGAATAATGATATTAATATTGGAGACATTGTAGTTTCTACCGATCTGGTTCATCATGATGTGGATGCAGGCGCTTTTGGATATAAAAAAGGACAGGTTCCGGATATGGACGTATTTTCTTTTGGAAGCGACGACGCTCTTCGTAGTCTGGCAGTAAAGGTGTGCAGAGAGGTAAATCCGGATATTCAGGTATTTGAGGGAAGAATTGCTTCCGGAGATCAGTTTGTGGCAGATCAGGGAGTAAAGGACGTTATTGTCAGCGAATTTGGCGCTTATGCAGTTGAAATGGAAGGCGCTGCTATCGCACATGCTGCATATCTGAACCATGTGCCGTGTCTGGTGGTCCGCGCGATTTCTGACAAGGCAGACGGAAGTGCGGAAGTAGATTATCCTGCTTTTGAGAAACTGGCGATTGAGCACAGCATGAAGCTTACCAGAAGAATACTGAGAGAGATGCAGGCATAAAAAGTCACATCTGAGCTTTTGTCGCATAGTTTAAAGAAGAAGTCTGGAATAAGCAGGAGCCTGTCTATGTATTATGATGAATTTTTTCCGTTTTACGCAGCATATGCAGATCCTTTACTTTATGAAAGAGAAAATATACAGGAAAAGGAATTTGCGCTGATGAAATCCTGGTATCCGGAAAGTGTCCGCAGGCTGCAGGAAAGGGTGGAACAGGAATGTCAGCTTCTGGATTATGAAGGAAGCCGTATTTATGACGAGTATCCGGATCGATGGATGCTGCGCCGGATGTGCAGGGATATCAGGGAAACAGAAGAAAATACAATGGAGGCTCAGATGGTGTCTTCGGAAAAGCTGGAAGAACTGACAGAGGTGCTTCTGTACCAGGAGATATCCAGAAGACGATGCAGAAGGCGAAGATGCCGCGGATACTGAAACAGGCAGGACAGAACGCCTGAATAAAGGCGAGAAAGAGTTATACAGAAATGATGAAAACATTACAGGAATTTTTGGAGGAGCAGATCAGTGAGGAGCTGATCCTTGCCGTACTCAGCGGCAGCAGAAAAAAGGAAATTCCCTCAAGAGTGAGAATACGTCCGGTGGAGCTGAAAGGCAGGATCCTGTATCAGGCCTCATCCACAGTGGGGACAAAGGTTCTTCACGAAAATTATACCAGAAAAGAGCTTCTTGCCTATATGGAGCAGGCTCTTGCAGGAGATTATTCTCAGCTGCAGGTACAGGGCAGCAGCGCGGACGGCAGTGTTCTTGTAAGCAAAAAAGGAAAACAGACCATTAAAGTGAAGCCCCATGCTGTAAAAAAGCCTGCAAAAATACTTTCGCACAACAGGGTAAAGCAGTATATCCTTCCGGAAGGAAAGCCGGTTCCTTTTCTGGTGGATCTGGGAGTTATGAGCCCGGAGGGAAAGGTTCATGTTTCTGCTTATGATAAATATAAACAGATCAACCGTTTTCTGGAATTTATAGAGGATATCCTTCCCCGCCTTTCCAGGGACAGAGAGATTACGATTGTGGATTTTGGCTGCGGAAAATCATATCTGACCTTTGCCATGTATTATTTTTTACGGGAGCTGAGAGGGTATGATGTGAATATCATCGGGCTTGACCTGAAGGCAGATGTGATTGAAAACTGCAGCCGTCTGGCGGAAAGCTACGGATATGACAAACTGCATTTCTGTCAGGGGGATATAGCCGGATATGAAGGTCTCCAGAAGGTGGATATGGTAGTTACCCTGCATGCCTGCGACAAGGCAACGGATTATGCTCTGGCAAAGGCTGTGGAGTGGGATGCAGAAGTGATTTTTTCCGTACCCTGCTGTCAGCATGAGCTGAACAGTAAGATCAGCAGCGAGCTTCTGGAGCCGGTTTTAAAATACGGTATTTTAAAAGAAAGGATGTCGGCTCTTATTACAGACGGAATCCGGGCAAATCTTCTGGAATCCAAAGGATATTCCACACAGATCCTGGAATTTATTGATATGGAGCACACACCTAAGAATCTGCTGATCCGGGCAGTAAAAAGCGGAAAAGAGCAGAGCACAGACAAGCTGAAAAAAATGACAGAGGCTCTTAATGGGGAGCTTACGCTGGAGCAGCTTCTTTATCCCCGGGATAATGAGAAGGGAGCGGTGTAAAGGCAGATGAAAAAGTTTTTTCGCAAGTTTGCAGTGCTCCTTCTGGTGTTTGTGCTGGGAGTGGCCGGAACTGCGTTTTTGATGAACAGCCGGTCAACAGATGACCGTTCCGATATGAATAATCCGGTTCTTCCGGAGGTTATGACTGAGTTCGGAGGAACTCTTTCCAATCTGATGCATGGATACAGACAGCCCATGCAGGCTGATTTTGTCAGGGAATGCATTACGCCCCTTGATACCACCCGTACGGTATCTCTGGCAGTGGATCCCCATGAATCAGAGGTAAAAAGCCTTTCCTATGAGATCAGAAGCTCAGACGGAACAAAGGTGATCGAAAACAGAAAGATCAGCGCCCTGGAATCTTCCGGAGACGGGTATCTCAGAACTTCAGTACAGATCAGCGCAGGTCTTCTGATGAATCAGGAATATTCCATGCAGATTACCCTGGATACAGATTCAGGCGAGGCTTACTATTATACGAGGGTAGTTTCTAGGACGGCAACCAATGTTGCGGACTATGTGGCTTTTGCATCATCCTTCGCCCAGAAGTGCATGGATAAGACTACTGCAGATGAACTGGGGACATACCTGGAAGCAACTGAAACATCAGCCCGCAATTTTGCAGATATTTCCATTACTTCATCCCTGGCAAATGTAAGCTGGGGGAATTTACATCCTCAGATATCCAGAGCAGGGATTCCGGTGATCAAGGATATTAATGAGACCACTGCCAGTATTTCTCTGGAATATGAGATCATGGCTGCCAATGATGAAGGAAAAGCAGAATATTATAATGTGACAGATTTTTACAGAATGCGTTATACGGAAACACGTATTATGCTTCTTGATTTTACAAGATCTGCCCATCAGATCTTTAATCCGGAGCTTTCTGTGATCAGCGATAAAGGCCTGCTTCTTGGAGTTGGAGATAAGAATGTCTCCTACATGGCAAACAAAGACGCTTCGGTAGTGGCCTTTGTCCGGGAAGGCGAGCTGTGGACCTATGCGCCGGAAAGCGGGAAATTTGTGGACGTATTCAGCTTTCGCAGAAATGTTGACAGCGATTCCAGAGATGCAGATATGAACCATGACATCAAGCTTCTTGGCATAGAAGAAAACGGCGACGTGGATTTTATGGTTTATGGATATATGAGCCGCGGAAATCATGAAGGATACAGCGGCGTTGGTATTTATCATTATAACAGCGACCAGAACATGGTAGAGGAAAAGGTGTTTATACCAGGTACGGAGTCCTATGAATTTCTCAAGGATGATCTGGGAATTCTTTCTTATGTAAACAAGGATAACCAGCTGTTCCTGGTAATGGCAAAAGATCTTTACCAGATTAATATTGACGAAAGCAGTTATAAGGTGCTGGCAGAGGGAATCAACAGAGATAATTTTGTGGTTTCCGATACCAATGCCCATGCAGCCTGGATCGTGTCCGAAGGAGAAAATGCAGGGCAGATACAGATGATGGATTTTGATTCCCAGAAGGTAAGAATGATCGCACCGGGCCAGGATCAGGAGTTGCGTACCCTGGGATTTATGAACGAAGACCTGATTTACGGGCTTCTCCAGAGCGGAGATATCCTCACAGACGAAAACGGTCACAGCACAGAAGGGCTGACCTCTTTCCGGATCGAGGACTTTGAGGGCAATTTGAAAAAGGAATATCACCAGGAGGGAATGTATATTGTCAATCCTTCTGTGGGCGGGACTCTGATGGAGTTTCAGCTTGCTGTAAGAGGAAAACAGGGATATTCTGTCCAGAAAAAGGACAATATCATGAACAATGGAAATAAAACGGCCAAGCTGGTAACCGCAGAGCAGACCAGCTCCGACCGCCAGGGAATTATGACCCGGCTGACCTTTGAGGACAAACCGGAATCAGACAAGCCTCTGGTTCTCAGAGCCAAGATGCGCAGTGTGAAAGAGCATATTGTGGAGCTTGAGGTGGAAACACCGGAGGAAGAGTTGTACTATGTATATGGAAAGGGTGGTTTGGACAGCACCTGGACAGACCCTGCACAGGCAGTAAAGCGCGCGGATTCTCAGATGGGAGTTGTTCTGAACCGGGCCCAGCAGTATGTATGGGAGAGAGGAAATCTGAAAACACAGATTACCTTGAATACAGAGGATATTCCGGAAATTATCCGGACAGGCTCCTGGGATAAAAAGGTTCTTCAGGACGGAATGGGAGATACCGGAAAAATAATCGACCTTTCCGGCTGCAGTCTGGAAAATGTTCTGTATGAGATCAGCGCCCAGAGAGCTGTGATTGCAAAAACAGGAGAAAATTCCAGTACTGTGATCGTGGGGTACGATGAATATAATACCTGGCTTCTTGATCCGGCTACCGGAGAGGTGAAGCCTTATGGAATGCAGGACAGCACAAAGCTGTTTCAGAAGGCAGGAAATATTTTTATTACTTATCTGGAAGCTGTGACCTATTGACAGGTCATGGCATTCCTGAAAATAAATTAAAAAAGAAGAGAATTCTTCAGAAACAGGAGGCAGCATTATGCAGAAAGAACTGATGGAAAAATTTGTGGAGGTTTATGGCGAAGGCGGAGAAATCCGTGAGTACTTTGCGCCGGGAAGAGTAAATCTGATTGGAGAACATACAGATTACAATGGCGGACATGTATTTCCCTGCGCCCTGACTCTGGGTACATATGGACTGGCCCGCAAAAGAGACGACAGAAAACTGCGTTTTTACTCTGTAAACTTCTCCAGGCTTGGTGTGATCGAATCTTCTCTGGATGATCTGATTCCCTCTGATCAGGCAGGATGGACAAACTATCCGAAGGGCGTTATGTGGGCGTTTGAAAAAAGAAACATCAAGCTGGAGCATGGTGTGGATTTCCTGATCTACGGAAATATTCCAAATGGTTCCGGACTTTCTTCTTCTGCGTCTCTGGAAGTTCTTACAGGTCTGATGCTGAAGGATATGTTTGGCGTTGAGGAACTTTCCATGCAGGATCTGGCTCTGATCGGACAGTATTCAGAGAACAATTTCAATGGAATGAACTGTGGTATTATGGATCAGTTTGCAAGCGCCATGGGCAAAAAAGACTGCGCGATCTTCCTTGATACAAGCACTCTGGAATTTGAATATGCTCCGGTACAGCTGAAAGACGCCAGAATCGTTATTACAAACAGTAAGGTAAAACACAGTCTGGTGGGATCTGCCTATAATGACAGAAGAAACGAATGTGAGACAGCTCTTGAAGAACTTCAGAAAGAATTGGATATCAGAACTCTGGGGGATCTCAGCGAGGAAGAGTTTGAAGCTCATAAATCAGCCATCGCAAGCGACATCTGCAGAAAACGTGCAAAACATGCAGTTTATGAAAATCAGCGTACAATCAAAGCAGTAAATGCGCTGAAAACAGACAATGTGGAAGAGTTCGGAAAACTGATGAATGCTTCTCATGTTTCTCTTCGTGACGATTATGAGGTTTCCTGTGAGGAGATCGATATTCTGGTAGACCTGGCATGGCAGATTCCGGGAGTGATCGGTTCCCGTATTACAGGAGGCGGTTTCGGCGGCTGCACAGTAAGTATTGTGAAAAATGACGCAGTGGATCATTTTATTGATACCATCGGAAAACAGTACAAAGAAAAAGTAGGACATGAAGCAGAGTTTTATGTAGTAGACATCGGTGACGGAGCTCATGTGATCGCATAAAATCAGGGGGATAAAAACATGTTAAGTAAAAGCATCAGAAAACTGGTACAGTATGGAATTGAGACAGGACTGACACCTGAATGTGAAAAAAATTATACAATCAATCTCCTCCTGGATGTCTTTCGTGAAGAGGAATATACAGAACTGGAAGAAGTACCGGAAAATGTGAATCTGGAGGAAACTCTGGGAGAGCTTCTGGATGAGGCTGTGAAACGTGGACTGATCGAGGATAGTGTTGTATACCGTGATCTTTTTGATACACGCCTTATGAACTGTCTGATGCCAAGACCTGCTCAGGTTCAGAAAGAATTCTGGGACAGATATCAGAACAGCCCTCAGGAGGCTACGGATTATTTTTACAAATTAAGCCAGGACAGCGATTATATCCGTCGCTATCGTGTAAAAAAAGACCAGAAATGGACAGTGGAAAGTCCTTATGGAGATATTGATATTACAATCAATCTGTCAAAACCGGAAAAGGATCCAAAGGCCATTGCAGCAGCAAAAAATGCAAAGGCAAGCAGTTACCCCAAATGTCTTCTCTGTCCTGAAAATGAAGGCTACGCAGGCCGTGTGAACCATCCGGCAAGGGAAAACCACAGAATCATTCCTATTACAGTAAATGACAGTCCGTGGGGCTTCCAGTATTCACCGTATGTATATTACAATGAGCATTGTATTGTATTTAACAGTCAGCATACTCCCATGAAGATCGAGAGAAATACCTTTATCAAGCTTTTTGATTTTGTAAAGCTGTTTCCTCATTATTTCCTGGGCTCCAATGCGGATCTTCCGATCGTAGGCGGATCTATTTTAACCCATGATCATTTCCAGGGAGGCCATTATACCTTTGCCATGGCAAAAGCCCCCATTGAGAAAAATGTAGTGATTCCGGGATATGAAGATGTAGAGGCGGGAATTGTAAAATGGCCGCTGTCTGTTCTTCGAATCCGTCATAAGGATGAAAAACGTCTGATCGATCTTGCTTCTCATATTCTGGAGGTATGGAGAGGATATACAGATGAGGAAGCCTTTGTGTTTGCGGAAACAGAGGGAGAACCTCATAATACCATTACGCCCATTGCCCGTAAAAGAGATGATCTGTTTGAGCTTGATCTGACGCTGAGAAATAATATTACTACAGAGGAAAATCCTCTGGGCGTATATCATCCTCATGCAGAGTACCACCACATCAAAAAAGAAAATATCGGTCTCATTGAGGTTATGGGCCTTGCAGTACTGCCGGCGCGTCTGAAAGAAGAGCTGGAGCTTCTGGAAGAGTACATTCTGGAAGGAAAAGACATTTCCTCCAATGAAAAGATTGAAAAACATGCCTCATGGGTACAGCAGTTCCTTCCAAAATATAAGGATCTGAACAGAGACAATATCCATGAGATCCTTCAGAAGGAAGTTGGAAATGTGTTTGTTCATGTACTGGAGGATGCCGGTGTTTATAAATGCACAGAGGAAGGCAGATCCGCCTTTATGCGTTTTGTAGAAAAACTCTGATATTTTCTGAGGCAGGAGTTCCGTTCCCGGGAACCGGGCGGATTTCCGTAAAACTCCTGCATTTACACCTTGCAGGAACACAGTGAATGGGATATACTAGAAAGCGAAACGGATGTTTGTACATCTGCTTCGCTTTTTATATCATGAGTTATCATTAAACAGAGAGAGGAAATAGATTATGAAACTTACAACTGTAAAAGAAATTTACACAGACCGGGAAACCTTTCTGGATCAGGAAGTGACCGTAGGTGGCTGGGTACGCAGCGTCCGTGGCTCCAAGGCATTTGGATTTATTGTACTTCATGACGGTTCCTGTTTTGATACACTTCAGGTAGTCTATCATGATACCATGGATAATTTTGCGGAGATCAGCAAGCTCAATGTAGGAGCTGCCATTATTGTAAAGGGAACTCTGGTTGCAACACCGGAGGCCAAACAGCCTTTTGAGATCCAGGCATCAGAAGTACAGGTGGAGGGAGCGTCTGCGCCTGATTATCCTCTTCAGAAGAAACGCCACACCATGGAATACCTGAGAACAATGACACATTTAAGACCAAGGACAAATACCTTCCAGGCAGTGTTCCGTGTCCGTTCTCTCTGCGCTTATGCGATCCACAAGTTTTTCCAGGAGAGAGGCTTTGTATATGTCCATACACCTCTGATCACAGGAAGCGACTGTGAGGGAGCAGGAGAAATGTTCCGTGTTACCACTCTGGATCCTCAGAATCCGCCTGTAGATGACAACGGAAAGATTGATTACACTCAGGATTTCTTTGGAAAAGAGACAAACCTTACAGTAAGCGGACAGCTGAACGGTGAAACCTATGCTCAGGCATTCCGCAACATTTATACTTTTGGACCTACTTTCCGTGCAGAAAACTCCAACACTACCCGTCATGCGGCTGAGTTCTGGATGATCGAGCCGGAGTGTGCGTTTGCAGACCTGAATGACAACATGGATCTTGCTGAGGATATGCTGAAATATGTGATCCGCTATGTGCTGGAGAACGCTCCTCAGGAGATGAATTTCTTTAATTCCTTTGTAGATAAAGGACTTCTGGACCGCCTGAACCATGTGATCGATTCTGAGTTCGGACATGTAACCTATACAGAGGCGATCGAGCTTCTGGAAAAGAACAATGACAAATTTGACTACAAGGTATTCTGGGGCTGCGACCTTCAGACAGAGCATGAGCGTTATCTGACAGAGCAGATCTTTAAGAAACCTGTATTTGTAACAGATTATCCGAAGGAAATCAAGGCTTTCTACATGAAACAGAATGAGGATGGAAAAACCGTTGCTGCTATGGACTGCCTTGTTCCGGGAATCGGAGAGATCATTGGCGGAAGCCAGAGAGAGGACGATTACGATAAGCTGAAAGCCCGCATGGATGAGCTTGGTCTGAAAGCAGAGGACTATCAGTTCTACATGGATCTGCGTAAATACGGATCTACCCGTCATTCCGGTTTTGGACTGGGATTTGAGCGCTGCGTTATGTATCTGACAGGAATGGGCAATATCCGCGACGTAATTCCTTTCCCGAGAACAGTAAACAACTGCGATTTATAAGGAGTCATAAATGATAAGATTTATTCATCTTGCAGATGTTCATCTGGGGGCGGTTCCCGACAGGGGCTGCCCGTGGAGCCATGAGCGGGAGGAAGAGATCTGGGAAACTTTCCGCCGGGTCATTGCGTCTGTACGCAGGGATCCGGTGGATTTGTTATTTATAGCAGGAGATCTTTTTCACCGGCAGCCCCTTCTGAAGGAGCTGAAAGAGGTTAATTATCTTTTTTCCACCATACCGGAAACCAGAGTGTTCCTGATGGCAGGCAATCATGACTATATAAAGAGAAATTCTTTTTACAGGGGATTTGCATGGGAACCCAATGTGACATTTTTCGATAGTGAAAAAATGAGCTGCGCATATATTGAAGAGCTTCAGACTTTTGTTTACGGAATGAGCTATGAGCATCAGGAGATAAAAGAACCTCTGTATGACAGCTGGCAGCCGGAGCAGGAACCGGGCTTTCATGTGCTTCTTGCTCACGGCGGCGATGAGAAGCATATTCCCATGGATGCAAAAAAAATTCTTTCCTCAGGCTTTACCTATCTGGCTCTTGGGCACATTCATAAACCTCAGGCAATGGTAAGGGGAAAAGCCCTGTATCCCGGGGCTCTGGAGCCCATTGACCGCAACGATACAGGAGATCACGGTTATATTGAGGGAAGCTATGACAATGGCAGAATGCGTCTGAAATTTGTTCCTTTTGCATCCAGAAGCTATCAGAATCTTCTTCTTACCCTGGATGAGACCTCCACTCAGTATTCTCTGGAGGAGATGCTGAAGGGAGAGATCATGAAACGGGGCGGAAAAAATATTTACAGACTGATTCTCAGGGGAAGACGCGCTCCTGAATTTATTCTTCTTACAGAACGGCTGAAAAAGCTGGGAAATATTGTGGAGGTTCTGGATGAATCCAGACCTGCTTATGATCTGGAAGAGCTGTACAGAAAGTATACAGGAACCCTGATCGGAGACTATATTGGACATTTTATGGGAAGAGAGCTGACTGTGGTGGAGGAAAAGGCCTTGTATCACGGGCTCCAGGCATTGCTGGAAACCAGCATACTGAATTAACGGCGGGAAAGAATTATGATCATAAAACGAATTACAGTCAGAAATTTTGGAAAGCTTCGGGACAGGACCATGGAGTTTTCAGATGGAATCAACGTACTGTACGGTGACAACGAAAGCGGTAAAACGACTACGCATACCTTTGTGAGAAGCATGCTTTACGGAATTCAGAGACAGAGAGGACGCGCTGCCCGTAAGGATGCTTACAATCTGTATCTGCCATGGGAAAATTCTGCCGATTATGGGGGAACACTGTGGTTTGAAAACGGCGGAAAGAATTTTCGTCTTACAAGAAACTTTTATAAGGAAAATCCCACAACAGACTTTCTGTGCGAGGATGACGGGGAGATCCTGGATGTGGCTCAGGGAGATCTGGACGCTGTGCTTGGCGGCATCAGTGAGACGGTTTATGAAAATACAGTTTCAGTGGCTCAGCTGAAAAGTACCACAGGCCCGGAGCTGGTAAGAGAAGTCCAGAACTATATGGCAAGCTACCAGGGAGCCGGAGACAGCTCCGTAGATCTGGGACGGACCATGCAGATGCTGAAAATGGCCAGAAAAGGCTATCAGGTACAGGCAGAACAGAAAAAAAGGGAAAACCAGAGGGAAAAGGAAAAAATTTCCTCCGGAATGGAGTATATCAGACAAGAGCTTGAAGAACTGCAGGAAAAAGAAGCCAGAGTTTCCGGACAGGAAAAAAGCTTTTATATAGGCGGCGACGGAAGCGGAATCGGCGATCTGGAAACGGGGATCGCAGCGCTTTACAGGAAGCGGAAAGTTCTGGAGTTTGTGATAACGACAGCTCTTATATTCGGAATCGGCGGAGCTCTGGCAGTAGCCGGAATCACAAAAAGCCTGATTACTGCCATGGTCATTGGTGTGATCGGCATTGCGGCAGGAGTCGGCGCCTATCTTGTGAGAATGCGTGTATCTGAGGAAACAGAAAAAAAAGAATGGCAGAAAAACCGCCTTCTTGCAAGACAGGAGAAACTGTCCTGGAGCCGGGAAAATATCAGAGAAGCCCGGAAGGAAAAGGAAACGGCCCTGGAAAATGCTGCGGCAGAATACAGAGAGGCTGAAGAGTACGTTTATTTTCCTCTTGCAGAAGAAATGGAAATAGAATCTCTGAATCTGGCTATGACAGTGATCGATCAGATTTCAAGGGATATTCACCGACAGGTGGGAGGAAAGCTCAGAAGACGGATCTCCGGAATCCTTTCTGAGATCACAGGAGGCAGGTATACGGAAATTCTTATGGATGCAGATCTCCATATGACAGTAAATACCGGAGAGCGTACCGTGCCTCTGGAAAGCCTCAGCAGAGGAACTGTGGAACAGATCTACTTTTCTCTGAGAATGGCGGCAGGAGAGCTTCTGTGCGGCAGAGAGCAGCTTCCTGTGTTCCTGGATGAGGTATTTGGTATGTATGATGAGGAACGCCTTACCTCTGTGCTGAAATGGCTGGCAAAAGAGAAGCGCCAGGTGATCATCTGCAGCTGCAGACAGAGAGAAATGGAAATTCTGGAAAAGAATGGAATTGCCTATAATAAAATAGCGCTGTAAATGAATACGGGAAAAGCCCTCTGGCAGTCACAGGACTGTGCAGGGGGCTTTTCTGCGGTGTCAGTTTATTGCTTTCAGACGCCTGATGTGAGTCTTCTGAAAATTATTTATACTGATCCATATAGTTGCTTACGCAGCGTTTGATACGGTCTACCGGATTCAGAAGGTGGCTGACAGACATATCATGGTTCAGAGTGTCGATGATAAGAGCAATATATTTACTCATATCACAGGTAATATAATATGGTTTTTCAAGAAGCTCCGGTGTCTGGTATACCAGGTTGGTAGTAAGAAGCTTGTCAAATACGCCGTTTTTGAAGCCTTCGTCAAATTTGTCCAGACCATCTGTAAACAGACCGAAAGTAGAGCAGATATAGATTCGTCCTGCTCCTCTCTTTTTAAGAAGAGAAGCAATCTTGAGAACAGTGTCTCCGGAGGAGATCATATCGTCGATCAGGATCATATCCTTGCCTTCCAGCTTCGGTCCCAGGAATTCATAGGCAGCGATCGGATGACGTCCGTTTACACGTCTGGAATAATCGAGACGCTTATAGTACATACCCATATCAACGCCAAGGATATTGGCAAGATAAATGGCGCGGTTCATGCTTCCCTCGTCAGGGCTGATGATAGCAAAATGTTCATTGTCAATGCGAAGACCTTCTTCGTTTCTGAGAAGAGCCTTGATAAACTGATAGGATGGCTGAACAGTTTCAAAACCATGAAGAGGAGTTGCGTTCTGAACACGAGCGTCATGGGCGTCAAAGGTAATGATGTTTTCCACACCCATTCCGGTCAGCTCCTGAAGAGCTGTGGCGCAGTCCAGTGATTCACGTCCTACACGTTTGTTCTGGCGGCTCTCATAAAGATAAGGCATGATAACATTGACTCTTCTTGCTTTGCCGCCGATTGCTCCGATCACACGCTTCAGATCCTGGAAATGGTCGTCAGGGGACATCAGGTTGGTGAAGCCGCTGATACGGTAGGTCATGCTGTAATTGCATACATCTACCATAAGATAAATGTCATCGCCGCGGACAGACTCTGTGATCACGGATTTTCCTTCTCCGGAACCAAAACGGGGAGTCTGTACTCCGAGGATGTAGGAATCTCTCTGATAACCTTCAAAAGCAAAGGAATTAAGCTCCTGATGATTTCTTTCCTGTCTCCATTTTACAAGCCAGTCATTGACCTTGGAGCCAAGGGACTGACAGCTTTCCAGAGGGATCAGCCCAAGTCTTCCTACAGGGAGTGTTGTGAGATCTTTGGTGCTTAACTGTGCCATTCTTTATTTTCCTCCTAAAAATATTTTCTGTATGCGGATATCTTTTCCAATGAGTTTCAGCATCTGAAAATTGCTTGCGATCCGGGAAAAGGTTCTCTCGGAATAGGTGGCAGAAAAATCCTCCAGCTTCAGATTGGTAGAGATGATGGTGGATTTTCTGCGGGCAAGCCGCTCATTGATGCACAAAAAAAGCTGAGAAGATACAAAGCTGTTGGTAAGCTCTGTACCAAGGTCGTCAATGATCAGAAGATCACAGTCGTAAATAAAATCTTCTCCCGGATCCGTTTCTGTCTTTCTGGCAAAAGTATTCTGCGCCAGTTTGTCAAAAAGATCAAAAGCTGAAAAATAAAGCACGCAGTGAGCGGTTTTCAGCAATTCACGGGCAATGCAGTGGGAGAGGAAGGTTTTGCCTACTCCGGTGCTGCCGTACAGAAAAAGATTCTGGCAGCCGGAATCAAAATTGCGTACAAAATTCACAGCAGTATCATAGGCATGCTTTGCTGTTTCTCTTGCGGTCAGTCCGGTTGCCTCGTTTTTTATTGTATCAGAATACCAGTCAAAAGAAAAGTGCTCAAAATTTTCTTTTTCCAGAATCTCTGCAAGATTGGACTGAGTATAAAGAAGTTCGATCTCTGCTTTTTTGAAGCAGGAGCATTTGCCTGTGTCCGTGTAGCCTGTATCCTGGCAGCGGGGACAGAGGTAATGAGGTTCCAGATAATCTTCAGGAAAGCCGTTTTCTTTCAGCAGAGAACGGCGCTCACGGGACAGCAGAGCTACGGATCTTTTCAGATCTTCCACAGAGCTGCTTTGACCGCAGAGCAGAGAACGTGCCTTCTGGGCGCTGAGAGAAGCGACCTCACGGTCGATCTCTGCCAGCCGGGGAGCCTTTGCAAAGGCGCAGGAGCGTCGTTTTTCCAGGTCGTGCATAACCTGAGTCTGTCTCCGGTTGTATTCTCTCATAATAATATCATACTGAAAATTCTGTAAAGACACGTCATCCCTCCTTGCCTGAAAATTACTGGTTCAGCAGGCGTTTTTCATATTCGTCAAAATTATATTCTCTCTGCTGAAAATTATTAAAGCGGTTGCCGGAAGCAGGAGCGGCAGGTTTGGACTGTTTTTTGTCCTGCTTCCGTTTCTTGTGCTCTGCGTCCAGAGCCTGGATATCCTCCAGAGTTTTTACCTGTTTCTTTTTCCAGCCCTCCAGGATCTTGTCCGTATACTGGAAGCTGGCCTGTCCTGTCTGCAGAACTGTTCTGGTGCAGGCTTCCTGAATGATGGCAATAGAAAAACCATAAGTTTTCAGCCAGGTGTCCATCAGAGTGATCTCTGTTTCCACAGGGCTTCTGTTGGTGATTCCCAGAGCCTTCAGAATGGAATAATAATCCTTGCTGTACCGGGCATTGGATTTTTTGGCTTCCGCCACAGTGGAGATTCCCTCCTGAGCCCAGGCAAGGGCAACGGTCTCCATGTACCGGATGCTTTTATGACTGCGGCTGACGCAGTACTCGATCAGGTATTCGATCAGATCTGCGGAAAAGCCCAGGCCGTCATAGAAGAAAAGAATCTTCTGTATTTCCGTGGGGGACAGGGTTTTGCCCAGATACTGTTCTGCAATATAAAGAAGCTGGATAATATCTTCGTTCTGTTTCAGTTCTTTTACACGGTCCGGCGTAAGCGGTGCGGCTTTGGCCGGTACTGCCTGCTTTAAAGCGGCGGCAGCCGTCTCGTCTTCAGCAGAGGCTTTTGCCTTTGGCAGAAGCAGGGCAATGCCGCGGAGACTTTTATCTGCAGCGAAGTCCAGGGCAAGAAGCTCCTGTCTGGACCAGTATTTCAGCGCCCGCAGAATATCCCTTTCTGTACAGAGCAGGTGGTCGGCCATCTGTTCCAACGTGAAAGAAACCGGAGTAGTGGACAGCGCCCGTAAAAGATAAATGTAAACCTTTACAAACTCACCATTGGCCTCCGGCATGTAGTCATCTATAAAAATATTGGACAGAAGCGTAACCTCTGACTGGGAGGGCTTCTGCAGTGTAATCATGCTCATGAACGATCTCCCGCTTTCTGAATCTTTTAAGTCACCTGCATTATAGCACAAGATTTTTCAAATGAGAATAGGGTATTTTACGGGGAAATCTTTCCACATAAAAATGTGGATAATGTGGATAATGTGGACAACGAATTTTCTCGAATATTTGCCATAAATCTCGGAAACCGCGTGTTTTGTTGCTTTTTCATTAAAAATAGATAAAATTGCTGTAGAAGAATGTCGGATGATGGAGGCATAAAAAATCCACATGTCCGGCACGGGGGATATGTGCATAAACATGTGGATAATGTGGATAACTTAGTTTCCGAGAAGCTGTTCTCCTATATTTACAACGTCTCCGGCCCCCATAGTTATCAACAGGTCACCCTGTGTACAATTTTCAAGTAAAAAATTCTCGATTTCATCAAAAGTCGGGAAATATTCGCAGGAAGTTCCAAGTTCTGCGATTTTCTCTTTCAGATCTTCTGAAGAAATTCCAAGAGTATCGGTCTCTCTTGCTGCGTAGATATCAGCCAGTACCACGTGGTCAGCCAGAGAAAGCGCTTTTGCAAATTCAGGAAGAAGCGCCTTGGTGCGGGTGTAGGTATGAGGCTGGAACACGCACCAGATCTTTTTGTGCGGATAATTTGCAGCAGCATGAAGAGTTGCCTCAATTTCTGTGGGATGATGAGCATAGTCATCAATAATGGTCACTCCGCCGATCTGGCCTTTATACTGAAAACGCCGGTCTGTGCCTGTAAAGCTGTTCAGCCCCTCTGCGATTACTTCCCAGGAAAGATCTAAAAGCCGGGCTGCGGCAATGGCGGAAAGTGCATTGGAAACATTATGTACTCCCGGAACACTTAGGGAGCAGGTGCCAAGAGCCTGTCCTTTATGGCATACAGTAAAGGTGGCATGGCCAAGCTCGTTATAGGTAATATCAGAAGCTGTATAATCTGCCTCATGCTCCAGACTGTAGGTAAGTACCTGGCAGGACAGTCCTTCTGTGATTTTTTCGTACTGCGGTGTATCTGCGTTGATGATGAGAGTTCCGTCCTCAGGAAGAAGCTCTGCAAATTTGCGGAAAGAGCAGCGGATATCTTCAATATCCTTGAAGAAATCCAGATGATCCGCATCAATATTCAGGATAATGCTGATCTTCGGGAAAAAGCTCAGAAAGCTGTTTGTATACTCACAGGCTTCGGTCAGGAAGGTCTCTGACTGTCCTACACGGATATTTCCTCCGATAGCCGGAAGAATGCCGCCTACGCTGATGGTAGGATCGCAGTCACCTTTCAGCAGAATGTGGGAAAGCATGGAGGTAGTGGTTGTTTTGCCGTGAGTTCCCGCTACTGCAACAGGGGTGTCATAATTGCGCATGATCTGTCCCAGAAGCTGGGCTCTTGTGAGCATGGGAAGATTCATCTCCTGAGCTTTTCTGAATTCCGGATTGTCCGGGTGGATTGCAGCAGTGTACACAACAGCCTGAACGGTATCGGAAATATTGGAGGCCCGCTGTCCGTAGTAGATTTTTGCGCCTTTTTCTTCCAGAGTTCTGGTAAGAGGGCTTTCTTTTGCGTCAGAGCCGGAGATAGTGAAGCCTTCTTCAAGAAGAACCTCAGCCAGTCCGCTCATACTGATACCGCCGATGCCAATAAAATGAATAGCCATCGGTTTTTTGAAGTCTATCTGATACATAGTATTATTCTCCTGTTCATTCATGAATATGTTCCTATTATAACCCTATCAGCCTTAAATGAAAAGTGTTTCTTAAAGGGCAGAAAGTAATTCCGAAAGGCGATCAGGAAGGTATTTTGACCAGGCTGCCGGGGTGAGAGAGTACAGGGGAAAAACATGTGCAATAGCTCCAAAAAAATACAAATAAACAGCAAAAATATTGTAAAAAATATTCACTAATAAGGGGAAGTATGATATAATTAAAAAATCATAACATACAAGGGGTGAGTGCATGATGATGAAGAAGGAAATGATTGCCATGCTTCTGGCTGGCGGTCAGGGCAGCAGACTTGGTGTGTTGACAGAAAAGGTTGCAAAACCGGCTGTCGCATTTGGCGGAAAGTACCGTATCATTGATTTTCCGCTGAGCAACTGCATCAATTCAGGCATTGACACAGTGGGAGTTCTGACACAGTATCAGCCGCTGCGTTTAAATACTCATATTGGAATCGGTATTCCGTGGGATCTGGACAGAAATGAAGGCGGAGTCACAGTTCTTCCTCCCTACGAAAAGAGTACAAGCAGTGAGTGGTATACGGGAACTGCCAATGCGATTTTTCAGAATCTGGATTACATGGAACAGTATAATCCGGATTATGTTTTGATTTTATCAGGAGATCATATTTATAAGATGGACTATGAGGTAATGCTGGACTTCCACAAGGCAAATAAAGCAGACATTACCATTGCATGTATGCCTGTTCCTATTGAAGAGGCAAGCCGTTTCGGGATCATGGTAACAGATGAAACCGGAAGGGTAACAGAATTTGAGGAAAAACCGGAGAAGCCGAGCAGCAATCTTGCGTCTATGGGAATTTATATTTTCAGCTGGCCGGTTCTCAAGGAGGCTCTGATCGCTCTGAAGGATCAGAACAGCTGCGATTTCGGAAAGCATATTCTTCCGTACTGTAAGGAGAAAGGTCAGAGACTTTTTGCCTATGAGTATAATGGCTACTGGAAAGATGTGGGTACGCTTGGATCTTACTGGGAAGCCAATATGGAACTGATCGATATTATTCCGGAGTTTAATCTTTATGAAGAATTCTGGAAAATTTATACAAAAGGTGATATTATTCCGCCTCAGTATATTTCAGCAGATGCGGTAACAGATAAATGTCTGATCGGGGAAGGTGCTGAAATTTACGGTGAAGTACATCATTCTGTGATCGGTCCTAATGTTGTAATTGAAAAGGGCTGTGTGATCAGAGATTCTATTATCATGCGCAATTCCGTGGTGGGTGAAGGCACTGTAATGGACAAGGCAATTGTGGCAGAGGATGTTGTGATCGGAAAGAATGTAACTCTCGGCTGCGGAGAAGAAGCTCCCAATGTGCTGAAACCTGCGGTATATGCCTTTGGGATTGCCACAGTAGGCGAGCACAGTGTGATCCCTGACAATGTAAAAATCGGTAAAAATACATCTGTGTCCGGAGTGACTGTGCCGGAGGACTATCCGGAGGGAATACTGGAAAGCGGACAGAACATCAAGGCAAAGGACGGTGAGAAGGCATGAGAGCACTTGGAATTATTCTGGCAGGCGGAAACAATAACCGTATGAGGGAACTTTCAAACAAAAGAGCCATTGCAGCCATGCCTGTAGCGGGAAGCTACCGCGCCATTGACTTTGCATTAAGCAATATGGCAAATTCCCATATTCAGAAGGTGGCAGTACTGACTCAGTATAACGCCAGATCACTGAATGAACATCTGAGTTCCTCAAAATGGTGGGATTTCGGAAGAAAGCAGGGTGGGCTTTTTGTGTTCACACCTACTATCACAAAAGAAAACAGTCTGTGGTATCAGGGAACAGCGGATGCTATTTATCAGAATATTACATTCCTGAAAAACAGCCATGAGCCTTATGTTGTTATTGCTTCAGGAGATGGAATTTATAAACTGGATTATAATAAGGTGCTGGAATTCCACATTGCCAAAAGAGCTGATATTACGGTTGTGTGTACAGAGTGCAGAGATCAGAGCGAAGTAGAGCGGTTTGGCGTGATCCGCATGAATGATGACTGCAGGATTGAGGAGTTTGAGGAAAAACCTATTATTTCTTCTTATAATACTGTGTCTACAGGTATTTATGTAATACGAAGAAGACAGCTGATCGAACTGCTTGAAAGAGCTGCTCAGGAAGACAGACATGATTTTGTAAACGATATTCTGATCCGTTACAAGAATCTGAAACGAATTTATGGATATAAGATTGATTCCTACTGGAGCAATATTTCCACGGCAGAAGCATATTACAGAACAAATATGGCATTTCTGGAGCCGGGAATCCGCAATTATTTCTTCAGACAGGAACCGGCGGTAAAAACAAAGATCGACGATCTTCCTCCGGCAAAATATAATGCAGGAGCTTCTGTGAAAAACAGTCTTGTTGCCAGTGGCTGTATCATCAATGGAACAGTAGAAAATTCTGTTCTGTTTAAGGGTGTGTTTGTGGGCAACAACTGTGTGATACGAAATTCTGTGATCCTCAATGACGTATATATAGGAGATAATACACACATTGAGAACTGTATTGTAGAAAGCCGGGATACGATCCGGGCAGACTCTGATTATCGAGGAGAAGACGGAGTCAGAATCGTGGTAGAAAAAAATGATCGCTACGTAATTTGATAAACGGAATTTCTGATCGCGGCTTATGGGGCAGTAAAACAGATTTCCGGTCAGTTGGCGTATACAAAATGAAAGGGGCAGAAAAAGATGAATATTACAGATGTACGTGTGAGAAAAGTTGCAAAAGAAGGAAAAATGAAAGCAGTTGTATCCATTACAATTGATGATGAGTTTGTAGTACATGATATCAAAGTGATCGAGGGTGAAAAGGGACTGTTTATTGCAATGCCAAGCCGTAAAGCGGCAGACGGAGAATACCGTGATATTGCACATCCTATTAATTCCACAACAAGAGACAGAATACAGACTCTGATCCTTGACAAATATCAGGAGGTTATGAACGAGACGGACGCGCAGGAAGAGGCAGCAGAGGAATAACACCGGATATCTGTAATAAAAACGAAATGATTTAGTAAAAGAGATGTTCTGAAGCAGAATTTGTCGAAAAAAATTACTCCAGAATGTCTCTTTTTTTGCGTGTATCCGCCGAAATATTACATATTTGTTACAGAAATAAAATAAAAGTATTGATTTTTGAATGAAATGTTGTTATACTTGTCCTACGAAAAAAATTATGAGGTGTTTATATGAAGATGAAGAAAGTTCTTTCACTGCTGTTGACCGGCGCCCTGACTGTTTCCATGGGGACAAGCGTTTTTGCATCCACAGAAGACCAGATCGCAGCCGCACAGGCACAAAAGCAGGAGGCACAGGCGGGACTTGCTCAGGCACAGGCAAATATCAGCAGCCTGGAAAGCAAGAAACAGGAACTGGAATCCTATATGGCAGAACTGGACGCACAATATAATGAACTGACAAATACAATTTCACAGCTCAGTGTGGAAGCAGCTGAAAAAGAAGAAGAGCTGAAAAAGGTTCAGACAGAGCTGGAAAGGGCAAAGAAAACAGCAGAGAATCAGTATGAGGCAATGAAGCTTCGTATTGTTTATATGTATGAAAACGGCGGAAACTCCATGCTGGAAACACTTCTGTCATCAGAAAGCCTGGCAGATTTTCTGAATCAGGCGGATAATATTTCAAAAATTTCCGAGTATGACAGAAATATGCTGAAGCAGTATGAGGCAACCCAGGAAAATATCCAGGTACAGGAGGAAAAGGTAGAAGAGGAATCCAGCTCTATTAACAGTCTCCTTTCCGAAAAAAGCGCCAAGCAGCAGGAAGTGCAGTCTCTGGTTGCAACTACCGGTGACAGCATCAACTCCTATATCAGCCAGATCAGCGCAAGCCAGGAAGAGGCAAATGTTCTGATGGCTCAGGTAAACAGCGCAGACAGCAGTATTGCAACTCTGATGGAGCAGGCTGAACAGGAAAAAGCAGCAGCTCAGGTGGCTGCACAGGCAGCGGCAGAGCAGGAAGCCGCTTCACAGGAAAGTGAAGAACCGGAATATGATCCGGAAACAGACACAACCGATTCTGAAAGCAGCTCTACAAGCAGTGATGTTACTGTAGAGGAGGTTGCTCCGGAAGAGGATGCAGAAGAATATACAGAAGAATATACGGAAGAGTACACAGAGGATACGGAAACAGAGCCGGAAGCTCCGTCAGATACAGATGGAAGCTCTGATTCTTCCGGTTCCAGTCAGGGTACATACCTTGGAAACTTCATGCTGACAGCTTACTGTAACTGTGCGCAGTGCTGCGGAACAGCGGGAAATGCCACTGCCAGCGGTGTAATGCCTTCAGCAGGTCATACAGTAGCTATGGCGGGAGTTCCCTTTGGAACACAGCTTCTCATCAACGGAACTGTTTATACTGTTGAGGATCTGGGAACCCCTTACGGACATGTGGATATTTATTTTGGAAGCCATGAAGAGGCATTAAGCTTTGGGCTGCAGTATGCAGATGTATATCAGCTGAACTAAAACCATACAGGAATATCATGAAGAGACTGCCAGAGATGACGGTCTCTTTTATTCTTTACCCGGAAAACAGTACATTCTGTATCATTTTCCCGGTAAATAAAAGATTCTTTGTGAGGATTCTGAGCGTTTGAGACGGACCTGTCCGCTTGTTCAGGGAATATTTTCATATAAGAGACAAAAAACGGAAAAAGGAGAAAGATATTAATGGAGCTTGTAAGTGGAAGACCGCAGAACACAGAGGGAAGACTGGGAAAAGAAATCAGAACATATGACTTTCTGGATTCTATTGGGATTCATTATGAAAGAGTGGATCATAAGCCGGCTATGACCATAGAGGCCTGTGAGGAGGTTGACAAAATACTGGGCGCTGTGATCTGTAAAAATCTTTTTTTGTGCAACAGACAGGAAACAGACTTTTATCTCCTGCTGATGCCCGGGGATAAAAAGTTCAAAACAAAGGATCTTTCAGCTCAGATCAATTCCTCAAGGCTTTCTTTTGCAAAGCCTGAATATATGGAACAGTTTCTGGATATTACTCCAGGTTCAGCCAGTATTCTGGGGCTGATGAACGACAGAGATAACCGGGTACAGCTTCTGATCGACGAGGATGTGCTGAAAGGAGAATATATAGGATGTCATCCCTGCATCAATACTTCAAGTCTCAGAATCAGTACAAAAGATATGACAGAAAAAATAATACCGGAATTGAAGCATAATCCAAAGCTGGTTCGTTTACCTTAGTATAGAGGAAAAAGTCTCAGAGCAGTGCTGTGGGAATCAGTAAAAACGAAATATGAATTTTTTATAAAACATGGAGATTTCAGCAATTTTGGCATTGATTAAATAAGATAATACGTTATACTATTATCTACAGAAGAATATACGCTGAAAATGGTTTTGAGGCGGTGGACCGCCTGGCGGGAAAGGGTGATAATTTGGATTATCTGAGGAAGTCAAAACATATATGGATCATCCCGGCATATGGGATTTTTTATATGATTTCTTTTATGCTTGTGGAAAAAATCAGTACAGAAACCCATCTGATTCATTCTTTTGTGGATGATCTGATTCCGTTTTGTGAATACTTTATTATTCCCTATGTGCTGTGGTTTCTTGTAGTTCTCGGAAGCGTCATGTATTTTGCATTGGGAAGTCCGGGCAAAAAAGAGTATTATCAGTATATGGCGACCCTGGGTGTGGGAATGACTCTGTTTCTTATTATCTCCTTTGTGTATCCCAATGGCCAGAATCTCAGACCTGAACTGACAGGAGAGGGTCCTTTTATTCAGGCTGTGCAGCTTTTGTACCAGACAGATACCCCCACAAATATTTTTCCGAGTATTCATGTATTTAATGCAGTTGCCTGTTGTGTGGCTCTTCTGAATAACAAAAAATGCAGACAGAACAAAATCTTTACAGCCGGAAATATTGTGCTGACTGTATCAATCGTTCTTTCCACTATGTTTTTAAAGCAGCACAGTGTGGAAGATGTAGTTACCGCTCTGATCCTCAATGTGATCTGTTATCAGATATTTTACAGGATCATTCCGGAAAATATGCATAAGTTTGAGAGAATGCTTACCAGAAAACAGATCTGTACATCGCCTAATCTGCTGAGCGTCGGCAGACTTGCCCTTGCTCTTGTATTTATGGCGCTGATTGAGCGGTACAGACTGATGGGAGAAAAAGCTCTGCTTGCAGTGATGCTTCTGGCAATTATAGCTGTGGATATACTGGCCGGGAAGCTTGCCCGGAGACCGGAACAGGTAAGCGATATAGGAAGACTTCTGGAGCTTCTGGCAGACCGGGTCTGTCAGTTTGTGATCCTTTCCTGTCTGATTCCGAAGTATTCACTGGCAAAGATGCTTCTGGTATTATTCTTTATTAAAGAAAGTTATACAGCAGTCCTTGGCTGGAGAGTGATTTTATATGCAGATAAAGAGGCTCAATCTCCCTGGTATGATACCATGACGAAGGCAGTGTTCTACATAGTGGCGCTGATTCTTTTTGCAGGATCTCGAATTCCGGCATCAACAGCCGGTATTCTGATCGGTGCCTGCGGAATCTGTATGATGGCAGCCTTTGTAATGAACATAGAAGAGATCCGCGTTGCAGAGGAAAAATTCCGACACTCTGTTGGAGAAAAAGTTCCGGGCAGGATCGGATAAAAAATAAAATAATCGGGTAGATATGAGGGTGCAGCTTTTATCAGGCTGCACCTTTTTTAAAAAAAGAAGATTGGTGTAGATTCATGTAGAACTTTCAGAGAAAATAGGATATAATATAGTTCAGAATCATACGGAACGCCGTATTAAGGCTGTGAAAACCGAAGAATTCTGAAGTTTTCAGTATAAAATTTAATGGAGGTTCAACATGGAAAACGTATATATTATGGAGCATCCGCTGATTCAGCACAAAATTTCTCTGCTCCGTGACAAAAGCACTGGAACAAATGAGTTTCGTAAGCTGATCGAGGAAATTGCGGTTCTTATGGGATTTGAGGCGCTGAGAGATCTTCCTCTGGAGGATGTGGAAGTGGAAACTCCTCTGGAAACATGTATGACACCGATGATCGCAGGTAAAAAGCTTGCAGTTGTGCCTGTGCTTCGCGCCGGCCTTGGAATGGTTAATGGAATCACAACTCTGGTACCGTCTGCAAAGATCGGACATATTGGATTGTACAGAGATCCGGAGACACACGAACCTCATGAATATTACTGCAAATTGCCGGATCCCATTGATCAAAGACTGATCGTGGTAACAGATCCCATGCTTGCAACCGGCGGTTCTGCTGTGGCTGCAGTAGATTTTATCAAAGAGCATGGCGGAAAGAATATCAAATGTATGTTTATTATCGCAGCTCCGGAAGGTCTGGAGCGCCTGCATAAGGCTCATCCTGACGTGCAGATCTACGTAGGTCATGTGGATCGTGAGCTGAACGAAAACGCATATATCTGCCCGGGTCTGGGAGATGCAGGAGACCGGATTTTCGGTACAAAATAAAATCAGAACAAGCACAACAAAAACGGATGGTGTATTTTCGGAGAGCGTGTTTTCCGGGACACGATCCGTTTTTCTGTGTAAAAAGAAAGAGAGCCTGATACCTGTTTTTGCCGAAAAGAAAATAGTTTTGCACAAAGACATCAGGGATAACGGTATCAGAAAAACATATCAGAAGAAACAGTATAAAAACAGGCAGAAAGGAACTTGATTTATGACAAAAAAACAGCGGGCTCTGGAAGTAATTCAGAGACTGAAAGACGAATATCCCGATGCGGGATGCACCCTGGATTATGATCAGGCATGGAAGCTTCTGGTCAGTGTACGCCTTGCAGCGCAGTGTACAGATGCCAGAGTAAACGTAGTGGTAGAAGATCTTTATGCAAAATATCCGGATGTAGAAGCGCTGGCAAAAGCGGAGCCGGAGGAAATTGAAGCGATCGTAAAGCCATGCGGACTGGGAAAAAGTAAGGCAAGAGATATCAGCGCCTGTATGAGGATCCTCCATGAACAGTATGAGGATAATATTCCCACAACTTTCGAAGAACTGCTGAAGCTTCCGGGGGTGGGAAGAAAAAGTGCAAATCTGATAATGGGAGATGTATTTGGAAAGCCTGCCATTGTAACAGATACGCACTGCATCCGCCTGACCAACAGAATAGGACTGGTAGACAATATCAAAGAGCCGAAAAAAGTGGAAATGGCCTTATGGAAGATCATTCCTCCGGAGGAGGGCAGTGATTTTTGTCACAGACTTGTTTATCATGGAAGAGACGTGTGTACTGCCCGGACGAAACCCCATTGTGATAAATGCTGTCTGGAAGATATCTGCAAGAAAAATATCTGACACGGAAGGAGAAAAGGAATATGGCATTGAAGGCAGTACATCATATTGCGTTGCTTGTATCTGATTATCAGAAATCAAAAGAGTTTTATGTGGATAAGCTTGGATTTCGTATTGTGAGAGAAAATTTCCGGGAGGACAGAGGCGATTATAAACTGGATCTGATTCTAAATGGAGTTGAGCTAGAGATTTTTGCTCCGGCACAAAAAGATCATGAGCATCAGCTCCATCCGGCAAGACCGAATTTCCCGGAGGCATACGGGCTCAGACATCTTGCCTTCACAGTTACAGATATTGAAAAAACAGCCGCAGAACTCAGGGAAAAGGGAATTGAGACAGAACCTGTCCGGGTAGACGAGTTTTCGGGAGGGAAATTTACCTTTTTCAAAGATCCGGACGGACTGCCGCTTGAGCTGCATGAATAATTGAGAAGAAAGTGGTGAAAAAATAATGATTAAAAAGCACGTAGAGGATTCTCGCACAGAAAATACCTATCTGATTATGCCAAAACATATCAATTGTTACGGCAGACTTTTTGGTGGAATTCTGATGCAGTGGATAGATGAGGTGGCCGGAATTGTGGCACACCGTCATGCAGGAAGTATTGTAACGACAGCCTGTGTGGACAATCTGAATTTCAAAGCCGGGGCTTATCTGGGAGACACGGTGGTACTGGTAGGAAGAGTGACTTATGTGGGAAAAACGTCTATGGAAGTACGGATAGATACTTACGCAGAGGATCCGGATGGAATGCGCAGAATGATCAACAGGGCTTATGAAGTTCTGGTATCAATAGATGAAGAAGGAAACAAACTTGAAGTTCCCGGGTTGATTGTAGAAACTGAAGCTCAAAAGGCAGAATGGGAAGGCGGACAAAAGCGTTATGATTTAAGAAAACAAAGACGGAAAGAAGGGTTTTAGAGGAAAGAACCACAGATGAAATATGGAGGAAAGTTCTAAAATTTATAGAATAAATGTTTTTTGTTGAAAAATTTCCAGATAAGTAGTACACTCTGGATATAAATATACAGAAACAGATAAAAACAAACTTAAACAGAAAGGAGAAAACAACAATGTTAAGAAATATTCCTCCGATTTTGTCACCGGAACTGTTAAAAGTTCTTGCAGAAATGGGACATGGAGATACAATCGTAATTGGCGATGCAAATTTTGCAGCCGCTTCTATGGCAAAAAAAGGAACTCTTGTAAGATGTGATGGTCTGAAAGCAACAGATCTTATGGATGCTATTCTTTCGTTGATGCCTTTAGATGAATTTGTAGAAAAGCCTGTTTTTATTATGGATAAAGAACCGCGCCATGCGGAGCTTGAGTGTCCGGTATGGGATGAATTTAAAGATATTGTGGCAAAGTATGATGAGCGAGGGGCTGAGGCTTGCGGAATGATTTCCAGAAAAGAATTTTATAAAAAGGCGAGAAAGGCATATGCAGTTGTAGCTACGACTGAGACCGCATTTTATGCCTGTACTATTCTTCAAAAGGGATGCTTGTAGAAAACAAATAAAAACGGACATAAAACAACATAAAAAATGCGTAAAAGCGGTTATTTCGGATGGAATACCGCTTTTTTCTTATGAAAAAAAGAATATATCATGTTTGCATACGTGATATTTGATATCGTAAATGTGTGAAAATGAATATATAATTCTGGAAAACTGTGATATTTTACTAAAAATGTGGGTTGAAACTGTGGAAAAGTAACAAAAAGAAAAAAACGGACAAAAACAAACAGTAACATATTTACATTTGTGGTAATATATGATAAAATCGAACTATCGAAAACGGAAAAACATAGCAAAATCACCAAAAACAAAAAGGGGGTAACACAATGAAGAAAAAAATAATGGCTCTTGTTCTGGCAGCATCTATGATTACGGTTCCATTTGCGACTGCTTATGCCAGTGAAAAGGATGCAGCAGCTGAAAAAACAGAGGAATCTGCTGATGAGACAAAAGAGACAACAGAATCTCCGGTAGCAGGAAAGAAAATTGCATATATCATGTATATGACTCCAGCTACAATTTTCCAGATGTGGTCTGATTCTTTCACCGAGACTGCTGAAAAGCTGGGAATGCAGGCTGATACGTTTTTCTGCAATGACAGTGCTGACACATGGAAACAGACTATTGAACAGTGTGCACAGGGCGGATATGATGGACTGATGGTTTCTCATGGTGGTCAGGAATATGCATATGATTTTCTGACAGGAATTTTAGAACAGTATCCGGATCTGAAAATTGCTACCTTTGACACTCCGTTTAAAGATGCAAATGGTGAAGTTGCTAAAATTCCAGGCGTAGTACAGTTTTTCCAGCAGGATGCAGGATTTGCCTCCAGTCTGGTTGAAAGTATTATGGATATGTACCCTGAAAAAGTAGAAGCAGGAGAACCGGTAAATATACTACAGGTTCAGCAGGGAGCAGGATATAACAGCCCGTTTGACCGGCGCCAGATCGGATACCAGCCATATGAGGACGAAGGCAAAATTAAAACAGTTGAAAGAATTGCTCCAATTGATGATCAGAACGCCACCTCTTCTATGAGAGATGTAACAGCTGCAACCTTACCTAAGTATGGGGAGGGTGAAATTGATGGAATCTGGTGCTGCTATGATGCATATGCGCAGGGAGTATATCAGGCACTGGTTGAGGCAAATTCAGATATTCCAATGGTATCAGTAGATATCTGCAATGAAGATATTCAGTTTATGCAGGAAGGTAAAAACTGGAAAGCCTGTGCTACTACCAATTGGAGTTCAAATGGGGAATTTGCATGCCGTGTTCTCGCACTGGAAATGGCAGATCAGTATGAGGATATTTATGCTGCATCCTGCTATTATGAAGATCCTGGCGACTGGATGGAAATTCCGTCTGTAATTGTTACTCAGGAAATGGTTACATCAAAAGATGGAATCAATATTGAAAATCTGGCTGAAGTTGCCGGTGAAGAATATTCCGATACCTCCTGGATGCCGACTTGCGATTGGATGGTTGATCTTCTTGGTCACTAACCTATCTTAAAGGAATTGTTCTTATACATATGTGAATAAAAGAACATTAGGATTAGGTGAGGCGCCGGGGCTGTGTTCCGGCGCCTGTATTTTAAGAATTTTGAAGTAGGGGTGTAAAAACTAAATGGAAAAGAGGGAATTTATGGATAAGATTACACTTGGAACAAGAAATGTCTCTATTGAATTTCCCGGTGTAAAAGCTCTTTCCAATGTAGATTTTGAAATTGAAACGGGAGTAATTCATGCTCTGATGGGGGCAAATGGAGCAGGTAAATCTACATTGATGAAAGTTCTTGCCGGTTCAAATCCAGGATATACAGGAGATGTTCTATACAATGGAAATCCTGTAGAATTAAGAAATCCGGCGGCAGCTAAAAAACTTGGAATCCAGATTGTATATCAGGAAGTTGATATGGCTCTGATTCCAACACTGACTGTTGCAGAAAACGTTATGTTTAATGACCTTGTAATGAATATGGGACATAAGCAGTTTGTAAATTACGGAAAGATCCGCAAAGATGCAAAAGAGGCTCTTGCCCGTTTAAATGTAAATATTGATGTACGGCGTATGTGTGGAACGTTGACATTGGCACAAAAACAGATGGTATTAATTGCACGTGCTGTACAGAGTGCATGTAATTTTTTGATTCTTGATGAACCGACAGCTCCCTTGTCTGATACAGAAACAGAAGAACTGTTCAGGGTAGTCAGACATCTTCGCAAAACAGAAAATCTTGCAGTTATTTTTATTACGCATCGTATTCATGAAGTGTTGCAGATATGCGATTCTTATACAGTTATGAGAAATGGCGAAATTGTGGATACGACACCCATTACGCCCAAGACAACTTCAAAAGAGATTGTAGATAAAATGCTGGGACGTTCATTTGAAGAAAACTTCCCGAAACAGGTTTGTGAGATAGGAGAAAAAGCTTTTGAAATTGACCATCTTACAGAACGGGAGGGACGTGTTCAGGATATTTCCATGTATGTGCGAAAAGGAGAGATTGTTGGATTAGCCGGACTGGTAGGGGGAGGAAAAACAGAACTCTGCAAAACCATTTTTGGTGTATATAAGAAGTCTGACGGTATTATAAGACTCAACGGGAAAGAACTGAATATTAAGACACCTTCAGATGCAGTAAAAAACAGGATAGCGCTTGTTCCGGAGGAGAGACGCAAAGAGGGTGTATTGGTTGCAGAAACAGTGACATTTAATACAACAGCAGCCAGTCTGGATGATTATTGTACATTCTCTTTTGTAAATGATCGTAAAGCAGCGAAGAAAGCAGAAGAATATGTGAAAAGTTTGAGTATAAAAACACCGTCGATCAAGCAGAAAGTGGCATATCTGTCTGGTGGAAATCAACAGAAAGTGGCAGTTGCAAAATGGCTTGCTGCAGACTGTGATGTCTATATTTTTGATGAACCGACTAAGGGTGTGGATGTAGGCGCAAAACAGGAAATTTTCACATTGATTAATAATATTGCAAAAGAAGGCAACTGTGTTATTTATGCAACCTGTGAGAATTCAGAGTTGTTATCTATTACAGACCGTATGTATGTAATGTTTGATGGCCGCATTACGGCAGAATTAGAAACAGCGAAAACTTCTGAGGATGAAATTATGCATTATGCAACAGGAGCAACGACTGTATACACAGGCTGAGGCCTTTAGTAACATATCCATTATGGGAGGAAAATAATATGGTTCAAAATGCTAAAATGAAAAATATTGGAAAAATGCTGTTGAGCTGGGCGGCGGTGATTGTTTTAGTTGTTGCAATTGTGATTTTTACAATTGTGAAAGGAACAGCTTTTTTTTCTGTGGCAAACCTTCTGAACATTCTTCGTGCAATGTCCGTTGTTACGATTTTTGCTCTTGCTGCAACAGTATCTATGGCTCCGGACGGATTTGATATGTCAGCCGGAACGTTGGGAACATTCAGTGCATATGTGTTTGCAGCATCATTTCTGTGGTTTGGACTTCCACTCTGGCTTGCGGTTGTGGTAACAATTTTGTTTACAATGTTTTCTTATTTATTAACAATGTTTCTGATTCTTGTCTGCAAGATTCCGGATATGCTGGCAACATGTGCGCTTCAGTTTGTACATGCGGGGTTGGGATTAGCGTTCACAGGTGGAAGTGCCGTTTCGGCAGGTCTTGGCGTACCGAAATGGGTAGCAAATCTTCGGGGCGGCGATACAAGTCCACTGCGTGGGGGATGGACTGAGGGATCCCAGAACATCGGAAAATCCCCATACATAATAATTATTATGATCGTGTGTGTTGTAATCTGCTGGGTTCTTCTGGAACGAACAAAACATGGACGCTATCTTTATGCAATGGGTGGAAATAAAACAGCGGCAAAGCTTTCAGGTATTAATGTAAAGAAATATCGTTTTATGGCAGGTATGTTCGCTGCTCTGTTTATTGCAGTGGCAGGTATTGTTGTATGCTCACGTAATTCAGCAGCACAGATTAACGGATGTGACAGTTACCTGATGAGTTCTCTTGCGGCAGTATTTATTGGACGATCTGTAGGAGGAGCAGAAAGACCAAATGCTCTTGGCACAGTTGTGGGAGCGCTTTTAATTACTGTTCTTGAGAATGGTCTGACCATGTGTGGCGTTGTATATTATGTGCTTCCGGCCGTTAAGGGTGCAGTTCTTTGCCTGGCATTGGTTGCAGCTTATATTACAGTAAAAGAAGACTGATAAAAAATAAAATGGAGGTTTTTTGATATGTCTAAATTTGATACTTATTTTTTAATGACTACAGAGGATGCCATTGAGTATGCAAAAGTAAAAGTTCCGCAGATGGAATGGGATTCAGGAAGTATGACATGCAGAGAAATTGGAGATGGAAACCTGAATTATGTTTTTAAAGTTACAGATGACAGAGGCCATAGCGTTATTATTAAGCAGGCAGGTGGTGTGGCGCGTATTTCTGAAGATATGAAACTGGATACAGATCGAAATCGTATTGAGTCCGAGATCTTGGTTCTTCAGGGAAAACTTGCTCCTGGATATGTACCGGAAATTTATTTTTATGATACAGTTATGAGTGCCTGTGGCATGCAGGATTTAAGTGATCATGAAATTATGCGTACTGCTATGCTGGAGCATAAAATTTTTCCGAAATTTGCAGATCAGATATCGACCTTTATGGCGCAGGTATTAATGGGTACTACAGATGTAGTAATGGACCACCAGGAAAAGAAAGATTTACAGAGGAAATTTATTAATCCGGAATTATGCGATATTTCAGAAGCCCTTGTTTATACAGAACCATATAATGATGAATTACACAGAAATAATGTGTTTGCTCCAATAGCAGATTTTGTGAAAGAAAAACTTTATAATGATGAAGAGCTACATTGTGAAGTGGCGAAATTGAAAATGGATTTTATGACAAAGGCACAATCGCTGATTCATGGAGATCTTCATACAGGTTCTATCTTTATTAATGAAGACAGTACTATGGTGTTCGATCCTGAATTCTGTTTCTATGGACCTATGGGATATGATATTGGAAATGTAATTGCAAATATGATTTTTGCATGGGCAAATGGAGACGTGTATGGAAATTCAGAGTTCTGTACATGGGTGGAAGAAGTTATTGTAGATGTTGTGAATCTGACAATGGAAAAACTGCGTGCTTATTATGAGGAACATGTAACCGATACTATGTGTAAAAATGAAGCATATAAGAATTATTATATGGATACTGTTTTGGCTGATACATCCGCAGTTACTGGATTGGAATTGATTCGTCGTATTGTGGGTATGGCAAATGTAAAGGATATTACCAGCATTAAGGACGAAGCAAAACGTGCGCGGGCAGAAAAAATTTGTATTATGGCAGCGATTGATTTTATTAAAAACAGAGAAACTAAAAAATGTGGTAAATGTTTCCTGAATACATTAAAAGACGCCATTGCTACAATAGATGCATAACAGATAGGGTGCGGCAATTATGAAAGGAGAATACGATTATGGAAAACGCTTTAAATCTGGATACAGTACGACTGGCAGAGAATAAAAAAGAAATAGTTATTCTTGATCAGACACTTCTTCCTAATCAGTGTAAATATTTAAGTATTAAGAAAGCAGGAGACATCTGGGAAGCAATTTATTCTCTTCGGGTACGTGGTGCTCCGGCTATCGGTGTGACAGGCGGTTATGCTTATTATGTATTGGCAGATCAAATTGAAACAGAAGATAAGCACGAGTTTATAAGAAAATGTACGGAGATGATGGAGTATATTAATTCTTCACGTCCAACAGCTGTAAATCTTTCTTGGGCTTTAAACCGGATGCATAATGTTATGCTGAATGAAATTAACCAGATGAGCATAGAGCAGCTGAAGATACGCCTGATGGAAGAAGCAGATGTGATTCGTCAGGAAGACATTCAGATCAGTCGCAATATTGGAGAATATGGATTTAAGCTTCTGGATGAACTTGGAAAAGGTGTAGGAATCATGACACACTGTAATGCCGGAACTCTGGCAACTGCAAAGTATGGTACAGCACTTGCTCCTATGTATATCGCTCTGGAACATGGATGGGATCCCAAGAACGATATGCATGTATACTGCGATGAGACAAGACCTCTGCTGCAGGGAGCCCGTTTAAGTGCGTATGAAATGCAGGCAGCAGGAATTGATACTTATGTACAGTGCGATAATATGGCTTCGTATACAATGAAAGAGGGAAAAGTAGGTATTATATTTGTGGGATGTGACCGCGTGGCGGCAAATGGTGATTTTGCAAATAAGATTGGAACCAGTGGTGTGGCAATTATTGCAAAACATTATGGAATTCCGTTTTATGTGTGCGCACCGTCCTCTACGATTGACATGACACTGGAATCTGGAGATGAGATTCATATTGAGCAGAGAAAAGGTAAAGAAGTTACAGAAATGTGGTATGAAGAGCGTATGGCTCCAGAAGGAGTTGGGGTGGTGAATCCTGCTTTTGATGTGACAGATCATAGCCTGGTTACAGGAATCATTACAGAGAAAGGAATTGCCTACGCACCATTCAAAGAATCTTTTGAAGCGATGGGAATCAAACCAGTAGAGAAATATGTAGATAAAAAATAAAAGGTAAAGGGCGACAGTGATCGCCCTTTTATTGTTAATAATACTGTACAGAATTTTTAGTAAGCCACTCTTTCCATTCTGAAGAAAATTCACAGTCAGTGATAATAGCGTCCATTTTTTCCAGGGGAATAACTGCAGAAAAGGAAGTCTTATCCAGCTTTGTATGATCTACTACAAGAAATTTCTGGTGGGCGTGCTGAAGTGCAATTTTATAAAGCATGGCGGAATCTTCATTAATATCTGTAACACCAAATTCCATACATACACTTCTGCACGAAACAAATGCTTTGTCAAAAAAATATTGCTGAAGAGAACGCACAGTGCCGTTTCCGGTGAATCCTTTGGTTCTTGCGGAAAACTCGCCTCCTGTAAGAAACAGATGTACAGTGGAAGAACGTGAAAGAATATTGGCAATTTCAAGGGAGGTTGTAACAACAGTTAATTTTCGATTGACAATTTTTCGTGCGATATACCAGGAAGTAGTAGATGAATCAAGAAAGATAATATCACTAGGCTGAATCAGAGCATCGCATTTTTGGGCAATAATTTCTTTTTCAGTAATACGCAATGCCTGTCTGGTTGTAACATCCAGATCATTTTGGACACCTTCCAGTATATAGGCACCTCCATGAGTACGTATAAGTTCCTGATCTTTTTCCATTGCACGAAGATCACGACGAATTGTTTCTTTAGTAACGTTCAGGCGTTCGGACAGATCAGAAATAGTGACACTTTTTTGTTCCTGAAGCAGTTTTTTGATGGCTTGTTTACGAGTGATTGCTAACACAGCGAAATGACTCCTTTCATATATTTAAGCATCTTTGTTTTTAAGATATCATGGTTTAAGTGAAAAAGCAAATACAAGAACTGTATATTAAAAAAGTTTGAATATTGGAGATATTTTTGCAAGTTACAGTCTGATAACTGGAATTCTAGGTATAAACAGGATAAAAAAGAAAATATGAATAAAATGTACAATTAATACGGAAATAAAACAACAAAAGCAGACAAAATAATTGACAAAGCAGACAAAAATGATTAAAATATAGTTAAAAATAACTAGTTAAACTTGATAAAAACAATTAATTTATCCAATACGCACAAATGGAGGTAGAATATGAAAAAAATTATTAATGCGCCGGAGACCTATGTAGATGATATGCTTAAAGGGATTTATGCTGCTCATCCCGATCAGGTAAAATGTGCAGAAGATGATCTTAGAAGTTATTGCATTGCACACAAAAAAGAAGGAAAGGTCGCTATTATTACTGGTGGAGGATCCGGACATCTTCCGTTGTTTCTTGGTTATGTAGGAGAAGGACTTATTGATGGTTGTGGGGTAGGAGGTGTATTTCAGTCTCCGTCACCCGAACAGATTTATCAGATTGCAAAAGAAGTTCATGCAGGATCAGGAGTTCTTTTCCTTTATGGCAATTATACTGGAGATATTATGACATTTGATATGGCATCAGATCTTTGTGATATGGATGATATTGAATGTAAAAGTATTGTTGGGGCTGATGATGTAAATTCACATGCAGATCCAGATACGCGCAGGGGTGTAGCTGGGATTTATTTTATGTTCAAGGCAGCTGGGGCAAGAGCTGATGAAGGCGGAACGCTTGAAGAAGTAGTTGCTGCAGCGCAATTGGCAAAAGACAATACACGTACAGTTGGATTTGCCCTTACTCCGTGCATTATTCCGGAAGTAGGTCATGCGAATTTTGAATTGAAGGAAAATGAAATGGCAATGGGAATGGGAATTCATGGGGAACCAGGTGTATGGAATGGTCCATTAAAAACATCCCGGGAAATTGCCGAAGAATCTTTAAATACGCTTCTTGGTGATATGCCTGTGGAAGAGGGGGAAGAAGTAGCTGTTTTGATTAATGGACTTGGAGCAACTTCTGTTGAGGAATTATATATACTTAGCCATGATGTAAATGATATTCTGAAATCAAAGGGAATCGGAATTTACAAAACTATTGTAGGTGAGTATGCAACATCTATGGAAATGGCTGGCGCATCTATTTCTATATGTAAAATGAATGGTGAGTTGAAACGTTATATGGATCATCCGGTAAATACACCATTTATTTGCCAGAAATAATTATAGTTTTGAGGAGGTTTCATATGGAGATAATTGCATTTAATCAGATTCCTGATCTGTTTGCTGTTGTAGGTAAGCTTTTTGTAGAGAAAAAAGAAGAATTATGCGATATGGATGCTCGTCTGGGAGATGGGGATTTAGGCCTTACCATGAGTAAAGGATATAGTTCTCTTCCAGAATTGATACGTAATGAAATGGATGGAGCTGGCGGAGATATAGGGAAACTTCTTATGAAAGCGGGAATGAAGATGTCAAGTCTTGTTCCTTCTACAATGGGATTTCTGATGTCCAGTGGTGTTATGGAAGGCGGAAAAAATTTAAAGGGAAAGACAGAAATAGATGGGATGGGACTGGCAGCATATCTTGTTGGATTTGCAGCCGGAATACAAAAAAGGGGCAAGTGTCAGACAGGTCAGCGCACAATTTATGATTCTGTATTTCCAGCAGCTCAGGCAGCAAAAGAGTTGACAGAAAAGAATCCGGAGGCTTCTCTGAGTGAAGTTGTGGCAGTTGCACTTAATGCAGCAAAAGAAGGAACAGAATCAACCAAGAGTATGGTTCCTGTATTTGGAAAGGCAGCAGTTCATGCAGCGCAATGCGCTGGCATTGCTGATCAAGGTGCAGTTGCAGGTTATTATAAGATTTTGGGATTTTATAATTATATATGTGGGATGTAAACAAAAAGGCTGGGGCGATTATTCGTCCCAGCCTTCGTAAAACCGGATATTTACAGAAATATTCCGTACAATATCTCCCTCCTGAAGCTCCATATCCTCTTTATCAGAAACAGATGGAAGATTACAGTCATCCTCAGAAAGCTCCAGAGAGATCCAGTTATAAGCTGCTTCATTTGCGTTGTCAATGGCATCGTCCAGGGTGTCACCGTCAGCATAGCAGCATTCCAGATCCGGGAAAAATCCATGATAGGTTCCGTTTTCCGTTTTGCGGAATACCGCAGGATAAATAAATTTCATAAATGCCTCCTACTGTTTGCTACATACTGTTATGAAAGATATTGTAACATATTCTTGCAGCGATGGAAAAGAAAAATTTGTTTCCGCATGGAAAAACCGGGATATATTTTATATAATCAGAGTCGGGAGGTAAAAGCTGTGATAAAGTTGATTGCCAGTGATTTAGACGGAACACTGCTTACAGACAGTAAAGAGCTGTCACAGACAACTGTGCAGATTCTTGATATGGCTGTAAAAAAGGGAATATATGTGATACCGGCTACAGGGAGATCCTTCAGGGCAATACCTGAACAGATCCGGAATTATCCGGGTATCCGGTATGTGATCACATCCAATGGAGGCGCCATTTATTCTGTCTTGGAGAATAAGAGGATTTATCAGTGTCTGCTGAACGGACAGACGGTTGAGGAAGCATTGGATATTCAGGTACCGGAAAATACCGCCATAGAGCTTTTTGTGGATGGAATCCCTTATTCGGAAGAATCTTATGTGAGGTTTCCGGAAAAATACGGGGCCACGGAATATGGGGCAAAGTATGTAAGGGAAACAAGAATACCGGTAAAAGATATAAAAGCGTTTGCCATGGAACACAGAACGGAACTGGACAGTATGGCATTTATCTGTGGGGACAGAGCAGGCAAATGCACATTGGAAAAACAGTTAAGAGACTCGCTTTCTGATGCATATATAACCTCGTCTGTTCCTCATATGGTGGAAATTGGACATAAAAACGCAGGAAAGGGAAATACGCTTCTATATCTTATGAGACTTCTGGGGATATCCCCGGATGAAGCAATAGCCTTTGGAGATGCAGATAATGACTGCAGTATGCTGGAAGCGGTAAAATATGGAGTTGCTGTGGGGAATGCTACAGAAGCCTGCAAAAAAGCTGCAGCTCTTGTTACAGCATCCAATGAAGAGGACGGAGTAGCAAAAGCTGTCAGACAGTTTCTGCAGAAAGCATGAAGCGGAAATTTCCGCATTTTGTAGTATGAACCAGATAAAAACTTAAAAAAATCGCACGATGTCCTCTGTTCCTTTACGTTTGGGACGGTTGGGCTCTTCAGCCGGTATACCTACGGCAATTACAGAAACAATGGTTTCTTCTTCTGGAACAGAAAGGACTTCTCTTATTTTCTGTGCATCTCGTATTCCAATGATCAGTGTGCCATAGCCCAGTTCTTCTGCTTTGAGAATAAGGTTTGCGTTCTGAAGTCCAAGATCATAACAGCCCCAGCCGTTTTCAAGTTCGTTGTCAGCCGTTCCATCCTGTTTGAAGCCGGAGCGGTTGTGCACAAAAGTTGTGACAATAAGGGCTGCATTTTCGGATTTCAGGGCATTGCCGGAAGGAAGGCAGTCTGTACGGAACTGTTGGGTCATTTCTTCGGACAGAAGACAGTAGTAACGGCCTGTCTGAGAGTTTTTCCAGGATGGAGCTTCCTGGGCGGCCCGGATCATTTCCAGGATATCTTCTTTGGGAATGGTATGCCCTGCACTGTATTTACGGACACTTCTTCTTTTTTCAATTAATTTTTGAAATTCCATATAGGTTCCTCCTTTGGGTGTATAAATGAAGTATTTTATTGATACCAGATGTTATTATTATGACATTCTTTCGAGGTTTTGGCAAAGAGAATATGACTTATGTAATAAAGTTTTACAGATCTGTGCCTATGGTATAATTCGATTTGGGGTATTTTAAGCCAAATGCTGAGGTATATAAGCTAAAATTCTGTCTACAGTTTGTGCCTCATATTGAAAAAGATAAAGAAGAACCGTATATTAAATTTAAAAAGGGGGAAACAGTGCGGACCGGGGCGGAGTCCCATTTTTTTCAACAGATTTTACGCAGGCTGATTTCTGTAAGTTCCGGGTTATAAATACCCAATGCAGTATAAAGAAAAATAATCCACCCACAAATACTGCCACACCTTGAAAACAGGTAAAAAGCTGCTAAAATAAAATTGTTCGGTGCGAATGAAAAAGAAAAAGATTCCCACGTTGTCTGAGAACTGTAAAGAGTATCTGACAGCGTGGGAATTTGTTTTTATTTTTTATGCCCGTATATTGCGGTGGTTATTGTGCAAAATTGGAAATTTGCTTATTTATAGTCCGCAGATTACAGAGATTTTCATGGAGATAAAAGATGAAAAAAATGAAAAAAATGAAAAAGTTATGTGCGGTGGGGCTGGCAGCCCTGTGTCTGGCAGGAAGTATGAGCTGCTTCACAATGGCAGAAGCATCAGAAAATGTGCAGGAGCAGGCTCAGGATCAGATGCTGTATTCATCAAGAATGTGGGAAAGTAATGGTCATATTTATACTGTATATAATGTAGATGCAGAGGGATATACATCTCTGTCAGGAAATTATATGGATGCCATTGCCGTATATGAGGGAAAGGTCTACTGGAGAAAAAATAACGGGGAAGAGAATGAACCTGTTGAGATCATACGGATGGAGCCGGACGGTTCCGGACAGGAGGTTCTGGCAGAAAATGCGCATCCTTCCTCGCTTCTGTGCATTGATGAGGGATTTATCTACTATACTGCTTCAGATGAAAAGGGAGAGCAAAAAAGCCGCAGGATCAATCTGGACACAGGGGAAAATCAGGAGGCTCCGCCATACAGATTCAGAGCGGGAAATGAAAACTTCTGGTTTTCCACATCTCTGGAAGACGGGATATGGTATTGCTCGGAGCCCGGATATAAAAATATCAGGTCAATGTCAGGGGTAAACGGCCTTCGGCTGGGGGCTTTGGATCATAAGCTTTATTATATGGTACAGGGGGAGGATTCTTTATATACAACCTGTTCCTTTGATGTTGAGACCGGTGAGACAGAGATACTGCTGAGAAATCAGCAGGCAAAAAGCATTGTCAGCGGAACCGGACTTTATTACAAACAGGAAAGCAATGGGTATACAACGCTGTATCGAAAAGATTTACGTACAGGTGAGGAAACCAGCTATGACCTGGGAGAATTTCACCTGTATATGGGCGGCGGCTTCTATGAGCTGGGGGATAAAATCTGTCTTATGCGGTTCCGTCCGGAACTAATGCCGGACAATACGGAACTGTGGGAGCTGGACACACAGACCGGAGAAAAAAGACTGATCGGACAATGGCATAATTCCAATGCAGTTAATGCAGCAAAGGAGCCGTAATCCTGAAAAATAAATCTTGACAAAAAGAGAACAGAATATTATAATGAACAATGTTCATATTGAAAACAGTTTTAAATGTATGATCAGGGAAACAGGAGACGTATATAATGAATACAGTTGTTACCTCCAGGACCGCAATTCTTGAAGCCAGCAGACAGCTGATCCGGGAAAAGGGATGGTCTGCATTGAATATCAGAAGCGTTGCCGGAGCATGTGGCGTTTCAGTAGGTTCTATTTACAATTATTTTAATTCAAAAGCAGATTTGATGGCAGCTGCGGTAGAAAGTATCTGGTGTGACATTTTTCATTTTTCAGATGGGAATGCCTTTGACAGCTTTACCGAATGTATTCAGTGGGTATTTGACAGTCTGGAAAAAGGAGAACAGAAATATCCTGGATTTTTTGCTCTGCACTCCGTAGGCTTTGAGGCAGGAGAAAAGACAGGAGGGCAGCAGTTAATGGCGCAGTCCTGGGAACATATGCGCAGGGGCTTTTGTATGGTGATGGCTCAGGACAAAAAGATCCGTAAGGATGCCTTTGATGAGAGTTTTACCAGAGAAATGCTGGCAGAACTTGTATTTTCTCTGATTCTTGCCAACATGCTGCAGAAAAAATATGACAGTAGTTCTATTCTGGAAATGGTCAGAAGACTGATTTACTGATAACTGTGTGCAGAACAGACTGCAGAAGCAGACTTTTCTGCACCTTATTTGGGAATAAAATGAACAATGTTCAGAAAGGAGGCAGATAAATGCTCAAAGTAAAAAAGAACAGCTTACTTATGATCGCATGTCTGGTATGGGGAATTGCAGGGATCAACATTCTGCGTATAGGACTGTTGGCATATCCTGCATACGTTACAGTGGGAAACATCATTCTTTCTGTTGCGGTGTTTTCTGTTTTTCAGTATTTTATTTTTGGAAAGCTGGTAAAAAAGCATACACAGAGAATACGGACATACAAGGAAGAAAAGCAGTTTTTCCTGAAATTCTTTGATGTGAAATCTTTTGTGATCATGGCGGTTATGATGACAGGAGGAATCTATATCAGAGAGTCCGGCCTTGGACCGGAGATATTCATTGCAGTATTTTATTCTGGACTTGGCGCATCACTTTTGCTGGCAGGGATTCTTTTTGGCAGAAATTATTTCAGAGAGATCAGCTTACAGAAAAAAACAGCACAGAGATGCTGTTAAATTATAGAAAAGGAGACAAATATTATGCAGGCTTTTGGAGAAACTTTATTTGACGTGGTTTATCTTGTTCTGGTTATTACCGTAGGAATCAAAATGATCAGACAAAGCAAAGGGGACAGGCAGTATCGTCTGTTTGGAATTATGGCAGTCACTCTGGGGTGCGGAGATGCTTTTCATCTGGTTCCCCGGGCATATGCATTATGTACAACAGGGCTGGAAAATTATACAGCGGCTCTTGGCATCGGTAAATTTATTACCTCGATTACAATGACAGTGTTTTATATTCTTCTCTATTATGTATGGAGAAACCGCTATAAGATCGAAGGAAAAAAAGAAATTACAATAGCTGTATATCTGATGGCAGCTCTTCGTATTATTCTCTGCCTGTTTCCGCAGAATGCCTGGACAAGAGCTGATGCGCCGCTGTCCTGGGGAATCTACAGAAACATTCCGTTTGCCATTCTGGGACTGATCGTGATCGTTTTGTTTTACAGAAGTGCGAAAGAGCACAAGGACAGAGATTTCCGCTGGATGTGGCTTACCATTGTGCTGAGCTTTGGATTTTATATTCCTGTCGTTCTGTGGGCAGATACCGTACCGGCAGTTGGAATGCTGATGATTCCTAAAACCTGCGCTTATGTATGGACAGTAATGATTGGATATCAGGCCATGAGAAAAACAGCCAGATAAGATAATATGCAGTACTGAGAAGCCGGCCAGCCGGGGGATGACTGCCAATATAAGAGTAAACAGCGTCAGACCGCAGAGGCTGTCAGAAAAAACACCGTATACCAGGTAAAAATATGCCCGGTATACGGTGTTTTTGCAGGGATTAAATATTTTTATAACTGGGCGATTGCAGTGCTTATCATTTCTCTGCACTTTTCAATCTGCGGCATGTCTTCAGGAATGATGGACGCCAGCGGTTTGCGTACGCCTCCGATATTCAGCCCGTTCATTTTAAGGATTTCCTTCATGACTGCATACAGGTTGCCGTGACAGGAGCACATTGCATAGATGATGCGGTCAATTTTATACTGGATCTCTTTGGCCCGTGCAATATTGCCGGCTTTTAAAGCCGCGTCTGCTGCAAGGAACAGCTCAGGCATAACGGCATAGGTACCGCCGATCCCGCCGTCTGCTCCGATGAGACGTCCGGAAATGAACTGTTCATCCGGACCGTTGAATACAACAGAGTCGTCTCCTTTTACATCCTTGAACATCTGAATATCCTGTACCGGCATAGAAGAATTTTTTACACCGATCACATTTGGATTTTTCAGCATTTCTTTATAAAGCGGGATGCTCAGCGCCACACCTGCAAGCTGCGGGATATTGTAAATAATAAAGTCTGTATTTGGAGCTGCGCTGCTGATATCATTCCAGTACTGCGCGATCGCATGATCCGGAAGATGGAAATAAATAGGCGGGATAGAAGCGATGGCATCAACTCCAAGGCTTTCTGCGTGAGCTGCAAGCTCCTGGCTGTCTGCCGTATTGTTGCAGGCTACATGGGCGATTACGGTAATTTTGCCTTTTGCAATCTTCATCACATTTTCCAGAATGAGCTTGCGTTCCTCTTTGCTCTGATAGATACACTCTCCGGAGGAACCGCATACATAAACGCCTTTTACATTTTTGTCGATCAGGTGTTGGGTAAGAGCCTGTGTTCTTTCTGCGCTGACACTTCCGTCATCCTCGTAGCAGGCATAAAATGCCGGAATAATTCCTCTGTATTTTTCTAAGTCTCTCATATTGTCCTCCTTTTTTATATCAGCCTTTTCCCATGGTTCCTCCTACCTCGGAAGTTTCATAGCGTTTGTCAATATTCTGAGGCGTTACAATGAGGATAGAAGGCCTGCCGTTTTTCCAGCAGTCAGTTGTGGAAACTGCTTTGGAGATCAGACGCTTCAGGCCAAGCGCAATACATTCGGCAGAAGCGCCGAAACGTTCTTTGGTATCATTTGTACCAAGCATAATGATCAGCAGATCTACAGGCTCATGGCTCATAAGGCATGGATAAATATAGTCCAGACCGCTGAGCGCCTCGTGGATCGGATCGTCAAAGGTGGTAGTACGGCCGCTTAAACCTTCTTCCAGGATCAGCCACTGGTCTCCCAGCTTTTTTTGCAGAAGACAGGTCCAGCGCTGGTTTTCATCAAATCGTCCTCCGGTTTTGGCACAATAGCCGTGAGTGTTGGAAGCACCAAAACAAACTACATGTTTTTTCATAGTCATACCCTCCAATAATATTGTTTTATCAATATTATAATTAATTTTATGATTTCTGAAAATACTTTTCTTTATCAGTTGCGGAGGAAAATAATTTATATTATACTTTTTGTTAGGAAAATAAGGTTTTGGAGATTTATTATAAAGAAATCAGGAGGCAGACTCATGACGGATTCTATTTTAGACGCAATGACAGAACAGTATAATTCTATGACCCGTTCCGGAAAGAAGCTGGCAAATTATATTTTGTCTAATACTGCAGAAACTCAATATTTATCTATTACATCGCTGGCTGAAAATTCCGGTGTATCGGAAGCGACTATTACCCGGTTTTGCCGTATGCTGGGATTAAATGGATATCATGAGCTGAAACTGGCTCTTGCAAAATCAGAACGGGCGAATACGGCCGCTGATTCTGAAGATGCGCTTCTGGCTGTCAGCGACAGTGGGTCTCTGGAAAAGATGTGCCGTAACCTGAGAGACTCTTATCTTTCGTCTATTAATGAGACGATTTTTCAACTGGATACTCTTTCTCTGAAACTGGCAGTGGATCTGCTTGTGCAGGCAAGACATGTGTATTGTTTTGGACAGGGGGGAAGTATGGTAACTGCAAAGGAAGCCTGGGCGCTGTTTGCAACAGTAACTCCAAAGTTTATTCATATTGAGGATTCCCATATGCAGACCATTGCGACTGCGCTTCTCACTCCCGGAGATGTGATTTTGTTTTTCTCTTATTCCGGTTCTGCCAGAGATATGCAGGAAGTACTGGATCTGGCAAAAGAACGCCATATTCCCATTGTTCTTATTACGCATTTTCGTAAATCACTGGCTGCCAGTTATGCAAACGTTTCTCTTATCTGCGGCTATAATGAAAATCCTCTGCAGTCCGGCTCCATAGCGGCAAAAATCGGTCAGATGTTTTTGATCGACTGCTTATTTAATGCATACTGCAGCCAGAATACAGATGAAAATTCAGCAGCAAGAGATGCAACTTCCCAGGCTATTTCACGCAAGCTGTTATAGGCTACTGATTCCGGGCAGGAGGCTGGCGGAACTGCTTTTTATAGGCCCGGGAAAAAGTGGTGTAATCCCTGAAGCCGCTCTGAAGAGCGGCTTTCATAACAGGTGTTCCCCGGGCGATGAGGGAACGGGCAAGGAGAAGCCGTTTGCTTGTAACATAGCTGTGGATGGTGCAGCCGGTTTCTTCTTTGAATTTCCGCATCATATGATATTTGCTGAAAAAGAACCGGGCTGCCAGAGCGTCAATGGAAAGATCCTGCTCAAGATTCTGGTTGATATATGCCACAAGCTGTTCCACATGGGAATCAGAGGAATAGGATCTCTGATCAGTAATGTACTGTTTTTGCAGAAAAATGCGGTTTACATGAACCATGAACTCAGTGAAAAGAGCCTGTTTCAGAAGCTGATCTCCGAATTGAGTGCCGGAGATCGCAGTTTCCAGTTCATAGAGAATGGATTTTATCTGCTCCATAAGCCGGGTGTCCAGACGGATCAGGCTGAAGCTGCGGTCATTTGCTTTCTGGAAGCAGGTATTCAGTTCGGATGTCTGAAGATCGTTTCTGATCCACAGAATAAACCGTTCATAAGGAAGAGAAAAGTCAATTTCAGGCATATGAATAGCCCCCCGGCTTACAAGGATAATATCCCAGGGCTTCAGATGATAGGCTTTTCCTTCTATATGATAGGTGACTTTTCCGGAGAGAAAAACAATGATTTTATGAAAATCATGATAATGGTAAAAATATTCTTTTTCAGTTTGGTCTTTAATATGAAACAACCGGAAATCCTCTTTTAAATATCCTGTTTTTTCTTTCTGGACAGGTATGGAATAATTGTTTTCCTGCTCTGAGTCCCGGGAAACGGGAAGGGTATCCGGATGGTATGAAGAGGTTTTCATATATTTCAGCTCCTGGTGTTATTTACAGTCAGTTTATCGCAGATGAAGAATGACTGCAAGAGAAAAAACCAGATGAGGATCAGACTGAGTTACTGTGAAGGTAGTAAGCATCAATCACACTGACAGGGGCAGGGGGCAGGAATATAAAAGCAGTTTTTGCAATGCAACAGGCATTTTATCCTATATACATAGAAAAAAATATCAGATATAATAATAACAGAATAAAGGTGAACATAAGATTCAATGGAGGGTTTTAAGATGGCAGGCTGCATTACAATGGTGAAATATCAGGGACTTGGCAATGATTATCTGGTTCTGGATCCTAATAAAAATCGTGTACAGCTTCAGGGGAAAAAGATTGCCCTGATGTGTCAGAGAGGATTTGGTCTGGGGGCAGACGGTGTTTTGTACGGACCTGTAGAAATCAATGGCAAAACAGGCGTGCATATTTTTAATGCAGACGGAAGCGAGGCTGCGATCAGTGGAAACGGCGTAAGGATTTTTGCAAAATATCTTATGGATCAGGGATATGTAAAAGAAAAGAAGTTTTCCATTGAAACTTTGGCCGGTCCCATCGAGGTAGAATGTCTGAACAGCCGCGCGACAGAATTTCGTGTAAACATGGGGAAGGCCTCCTTTTTGTCAAAGGAAATTCCTGTAACAGGAGAGGTTCGTGAAGTTATCAATGAGGATTTCTCTTTCCATGGAAAGGATTATAAAGCAACCTGTCTGACAGTAGGAAATCCTCACTGCATTATCTTTATGGATAAGGTCAGCAAGGATTTGGTAAAGGATCTGGGTCCTTATGTGGAAAATGCAGACGAATTTCCGGAAAGAATGAATCTCCAGATCTGCCGTAAGATTGACACAGGAAATCTGGATATTGAGATATGGGAAAGAGGTTCCGGTTATACAAAAGCCTCCGGTACCGGAAGCTGCGCCGCAGCAGTGACCGCCTATCGTCTGGGAATGGTGGAGAGTCGTGTGAATGTGAACCAGCCCGGCGGAATGATCCAGATCGATATTACTGATAACGGGGACATTTATATGACCGGAAGTGTTGGATATATTGCTGACATGAGGGTTGCGGAGAGTTTTTTCTCCTGATCGTTTATGCTATACTGTTATCAGACAAACAGATGAAAGATATGTATAAGGGATTGGAGAAACAATGTATCACTATGAGAAAAAGGACAGAAAATCATTAGGCGCTCAGACAGAGGATGAGTTGATGAAATACATCCTTCAGGAACCTATAAAACCAGGACAGAAAATTCCAAATGAATTTGAGCTGGCAGAGAAATTCGGTGTGGGACGGAGTACTGTCCGGGAAGCAGTAAAAGGACTTGTATCCAGAGGGATCCTGGAGGTGCGCAGAGGCTCCGGAACCTATGTGATCAACACCAATTCTCTGGCGGAGGATCCTTTAGGATTTGGGAAAATAGAAGACAAATATGAGCTGGCATTGCAGTTGTTTGAGGTAAGACTCATGATTGAGCCGGAAATTGCCTCTATTGCCTGCAAAAACGCCTCAGAAGAGGACCTCCTTCAGCTGAAAAAGCTCTGTGATGAGACGGAAGAATTGTATCTGGGCGGGCATAACCACATAAAAAAGGATATTGAATTTCATACTTTTATTGCTAAATGTAGCAAAAATCAGGTAGTGGAGCTTCTTCTTCCGGTGATTCATACAGCAGTGCTTACCTTTGCGAATGTTACACACAGACTTTTGAGAGATGAAACAATCCGTACCCACAGAGCCATTACGGAAGCGATTCTTGCCCGGGATTCTGTAGGGGCCAGATGCGCAATGATCACTCATCTGACCTATAACCGGCAGACGATCATGAAGATCATCTGTGAGCGGAACAGTAAGGATATGGAAAAAACATCTGACGTTTAAAAGGACGGAAAGACGACTTAAAAAAGTATATGGACATAATGTACAAAAAACAAAGCGATTATTCTTGGAAATAATCGCTTTTTTTGTGTAAAAAACAGAAAAGAATTTAAATACATCACATATATTGACGGGAAAAATGGGGAATCCTATAATGAGGGCAAACAACATAAGACGTCAGATGTTGAGCGAGAAAAATGCGTTATATCAACAAAGGAGGATTTTATTTATGTCTATAGAAGGTACTGCACTGAACCCTGTACGGCTGGTTGCAGCGGCACTGATTGGACTGGTAATTTTACTCGTACTCATCATTAAGTTTAAAATCCAGGCAATGGTAGCCATTCTCATTGGCGCGATCTCCATAGGCCTTATTGCCGGAATGCCGTTTGAGGATATTGTTACAGCTGTCAATGATGGTATCGGAAACACATTAAAAGGAATTGCGCTGCTGGTAGGTCTTGGATCTATGTTTGGCGCAATACTGGAAGTCTCGGGCGGAGCCCAGACGCTGGCAGTTACAATGGTCAGACGTTTTGGCGATAAAAAGGCTGCCTGGGCGCTTGGAATTACAGGTCTGGTCATCGCAATGCCGGTATTTTTTGACGCCGGTCTTATTATACTGATTCCGCTGGCATTTTCACTTGCAAAAAGAACCAGTCGTTCTTCTCTGTTTTATGCAATTCCCCTTCTTGCCGGACTTGCAGTTGGTCATGCCTTTATTCCGCCTACACCGGGGCCGGTCCTGGTGGCAACCATGCTGAACGTAGACCTTGGATGGGTTATTATAGTAGGCATTTTCTGCGGAGTTTTTGCAATGATCGTAGCAGGTCCTGTGTGGGGTTCCATTTGCGGAAAAAAATATATGATCCCTGTTCCGGAACATGTGGCAGAGCAGAACGATATTGATGAATCAAAGCTGCCGAATTTCTGGACTATTGTCGGAATCATTCTGATTCCTCTTGTACTGATTATTATGGACTCTGTCTGTGGAGTTGTTCCGGCGCTCAGCGCGCTGGCACCGGTGTTCTCTTTTCTGGGAGAGCCGTTTGTAGCCCTTCTGATCGCAACAGTGGCAGCAATGTTTATTCTTGGAATCAGACACGGCTATACAACTGAAGAGCTGGAAAAGGTTATGACAAAATCTCTGGAGCCTACAGGTCTTATCCTTCTGGTAACTGCCTGCGGCGGTGTGCTCCGCTATATGCTGCAGTATTCCGGACTTGGCGAAGTAATCGGAGACGCAGTTTCTTCTGCAAACCTTCCGATCGTAGTAGTAGCCTTTGTGGTAGCGGCTCTTGTAAGGATCAGCGTTGGTTCTTCTACAGTTGCCATGACAATGGCAGCAGGGATCGTAGCAGCCCTTCCGGGAATTGCAGAGCTTTCCCTGCTGTATCTTGCATGTACTACAGCGGCAGTAGCAGGCGGTGCAACTGTCTGCTCCCACTTTAATGATTCCGGTTTCTGGCTGGTAAAATCGCTGGTGGGAATGGATGAAAAGACAACCCTGAAAACATGGACTATTATGGAAACCCTGGTAGGTGTGACCGGATTTATCGTAGCGTTGATTATTTCTATGTTTGCATAATAAAGTGACGGAAACTGTTTGAACACAGATTTTCTGTCAGGGAAAAAGAAAGGAAGATTGTGATGAAATTAGTAAGTCAGGAAATGAGAAAAATAGCTCCTGAGCTGGATCCTCTTCGTATTGGAACAGGCTGGAAGCCGGAAGATCTTTCCAAGCCCCAGGTGATTATTGAAAGTACTTTTGGAGACAGCCATCCGGGAAGCGGACATCTGAATATTCTGGTGGAGGAAGTCCGTAAAGGAATTGAAAAGGCCGGAGGTCATGGCGCACGTTATTTCTGTACTGATATTTGCGACGGAGAAAGCCAGGGAACAGACGGAATCAATTATAGTCTGGCAAGTCGGGAAATGATCGCCAATATGATTGAAATTCATGCGAATGCAACTCCTTTCGATGCAGGCGTTTATCTGGCAAGCTGTGACAAGGGGATGCCGGGAAATCTGATGGGTCTGGCAAGAGCAGATGTACCGTCGGTAGTGGTTCCGGGCGGAACCATGAATGCCGGACCGGAGATGCTTACTCTGGAGCAGCTTGGCATGTACAGCGCAAAATATGAACGGGGAGAAATTGATGAGGAAAAGCTGGAGTGGGCCAAGTGCAACGCCTGTCCAAGCTGCGGCGCATGTTCTTTTATCGGAACTGCGTCCACCATGCAGATTATGGCAGAGGCTTTGGGACTTGCTCTTCCGGGAAGTGCTCTGATGCCTGCAACAAGTCCTGATCTTCTGGAATATGCAAGGCAGGCAGGAGAGCAGGCAGTAAAGCTTGCAACTATGCCGGGGATGCGTCCAAGCGAGATCGTCACAGAAAAAAGTTTTGAAAATGCCATTCTGGTTCATGCGGCTGTATCCGGAAGCACCAACTGCCTTCTTCATATTCCGGCCATTGCCCATGAGTTTGGCATTGAGATCACAGGAGATACCTTTGACCGGCTGCACAGAAATGCCCGTTATCTTCTGGATGTACGTCCGGCCGGTCGGTGGCCGGCAGAGTGCTTCTACTATGCAGGAGGTGTTCCTGCAATTATGGAAGAAATTAAGGAGCATCTGCATCTGGACGTTATGACTGTTACAGGCAAAACCCTTGGTGAAAACCTGGAGGAACTCCGAAGAAACGGTTTCTATGAAAAATGTGAGAGAGGGCTTCACGAATTTAACAGACGCTACAATGTAAATCTTACCAGAGAGGATATTATCCGTTCTTATGATAATGCCATCGGAACGGACGGAAGCATTGCCGTTCTCAGAGGAAATCTGGCTCCGGAGGGAGCAGTGATCAAGCACACTGCATGCCCAAAGGAAATGTTCCGGGCAGTTCTGAACGCAAGACCCTTTGACAGTGAGGAAGAGTGTTTGGATGCAGTGCTTCATCACAGGGTACAGAAAGGCGATGCAGTATTTATCCGCTACGAGGGTCCGAAAGGAAGCGGAATGCCGGAGATGTTTTATACCTCTGAGGCGATCAGCAGCGATAAAGAACTTGGAAGAAGCATTGCCCTGATCACAGACGGTCGCTTTTCCGGGGCATCCACAGGACCGGTTATTGGACACTGCAGCCCTGAGGCTGTTGAAGGCGGTCCCATTGCTCTGGTAGAGGAAGGAGATCTGATCGAGATTGATGTTCCGGCCCGTAAGCTGAACATTATCGGAGTCAAAGGTCAGCGCAGATCTATGGAAGAAATTGATGAGATTCTGGAAGAACGCCGCAAAAACTGGCAGCCCCGTGAACCCAAATACAAAAAAGGCGTGCTTCGTTTATTCAGTCAGCATGCGGTAAGCCCCATGAAGGGCGCTTATCTGGAATAGATTTTTACAGGAGGCAATTATGGAAGTAAAAAATTCTGGTCAAAATACGCACATATTCATTACCATAGGAGAGATCATGCTTCGCCTGACCCCTCCCAACCATGAAAAAATCCGAATGGCCTCCAGTTTTGAGGCAAGCTACGGCGGAAGTGAAGCAAACATTGCGCTGGCGCTTGCGAACCTTGGCATAGACAGCACTTTTTTTACCGTTGTTCCCAATAACAGCCTGGGAAAAAGCGCTGTCCGGATGCTGAGAAGCAATGATGTGCACTGTGCTCCGGTGATCTTTAGTACACCTGAGGAGACGCCCACTCACCGTATGGGCTGCTATTACCTGGAAACCGGGTACGGGATCCGGGCAAGCAAGGTTACCTACGACAGAAAGCACAGTGCCATTACAGAATATGATTTCAGTCATTATGATTTTGAAAGACTTCTGGAAGGGTATACATGGCTGCATTTAAGCGGGATTACTCCGGCTCTTGGCGAAGGCTGTCGTGAAATGATCCTTACCTGTCTGAAAATTGCCCGTAAAAAAGGGCTGACAGTCAGCTTTGACGGAAATTTCCGCAGTACCCTGTGGACCTGGGAGGAGGCCAGGGATTTCTGTACCCGGTGTCTGCCCTATGTGGATGTGCTTCTGGGAATTGAACCCTATCATCTCTGGAAAGATGAAAAGGATCACAGTCTGGGAGATGTGAAAGACGGTTTGCCCATGCAGCCGGATTTTGAACAGCAGGAGAGAGTGTTTGAGGAATTTGTCCGCAGATATCCCAACCTGAAATGTATTGCCCGACATGTGCGTTATGCCCATAATGGAAGCGAAAACAGCTTAAAGGCCTATATGTGGTATCAGGGACGCACTTATGAGAGCCGGATGTTTACCTTTCAGATCCTGGATCGTGTAGGTGGAGGCGACGCTTTTGCCAGTGGTCTGATCTATGCCATGATGAAAGATTATGAGCCAACGGATATGGTAAACTTTGCGGTTGCCAGCAGCGCCATCAAACATACCATTCACGGAGATGGAAATATTACCGATGATGCAGATACTATCCGAAGTCTGATGGATATGAGCTTTGATATAAAAAGATAACAGAAAGGAATGGATAATAATGAAAACACTTGAAGAGCAGTTTTATGATTATGCAGTAGTTCCCGTAGTAGTTCTGGATGATGCAGAGGATGCGGCTCCTCTGGCAGAAGCTCTGGTAAAAGGCGGTCTTCCCTGTGCAGAGGTGACCTTCCGCACAGAGGCGGCAGAAGAGTCTATTCGTATTATGAGCGAAAAATATCCGGAAATGCTGGTTGGCGCAGGAACTGTTCTGACCACAGAGCAGGTGGACCGGGCAGTGGCAGCAGGCGCAAAATTTATTGTAAGCCCAGGCTTTGATCCGGAGATTGTAGATTACTGTATGGAAAAAAATATTCCTGTTTTTCCCGGATGCGTTTCTCCTTCCGAGGTGGCGCAGGCAGTAAAACGTGGGCTGAAGGTGGTAAAATTCTTCCCGGCAGAGCAGGCCGGAGGACTTGCTATGCTGAAAGCTATGGCAGCGCCCTATACCATGCTGAAGTTCATGCCTACCGGCGGGATAAATACAAAGAATCTGAAGGAGTATCTTGGTTTTTCCAAAATTCTCTGCTGTGGCGGAAGTTGGATGGTAAAAGGCGATATGATTAAAAATAAAGAATTTGACAAAATCACAGAAATGACAAGAGAAGCAACAGAACTTGCTGCAGCGGCACGCAGATCATAATGGAGGAAGAGAAGATGAACCTGAATTTAAGACCAAAAGAAGAATGTACATTTGGCGCAGTATCTCTGGGAGAGGTTATGCTGAGACTGGATCCGGGCGAGGGAAGAATTCGCACAGCAAGAAGCTTCCGCGCATGGGAAGGCGGCGGAGAGTATAATGTTGTCCGTGGCCTGCGCCGCTGCTTCGGTCTCAAAACAGCAGTGATCACAGCATTTGCAGACAACGAAGTGGGAATGCTTATGGAAGATTTTATCCTGCAGGGCGGTGTGGATACCTCACTTATTAAATGGATGGAGACGGACGGGATCGGAAGAACCTGCCGCAACGGTCTGAACTTTACAGAAAGAGGCTTTGGTATCCGTGGAGCCATCGGCTGCTCTGACCGTGCCAACACAGCTATTTCCAAGGCAACACCTGAGGATTTTGATTTTGAGTATATTTTCGGTGAGCTGGGCGTACGCTGGCTTCATACAGGTGGTATTTACGCAGCGCTGTCTGAACAGTCCTGTGAAACTGTTCTGGCAGCTATCAAGACTGCAAAAAAATACGGCACCATTGTTTCTTATGATCTGAATTACCGTCCTTCTATGTGGAGCGCCATCGGCGGTCTGGAAAAAACCAGGGAGGTCAACCGTGAAATTGCAAAATATGTGGACGTAATGATCGGTAACGAGGAGGACTTTACCGCATGTCTCGGACTTGAGGTAGAGGGCAATGACGCGGAGCTGAAAGAACTGAATCTGGACGGTTACCGTAAGATGATCAATCATGCGGCAGAAATTTATCCAAACTTCAAGGCAGTGGCAACTACACTTCGTGAGGTAAAAACAGCTACCGTCAACGACTGGAGCGCCATCTGCTGGGCAGACGGACAGATTTATCAGTCCAGAGAATATAAGGGACTGGAGATCATGGACCGTGTAGGCGGCGGTGATTCCTTTGCTTCCGGACTGATCTACGGTCTTATGACTACAGGAAATGCAGAAACTGCGGTGAATTACGGTGCTGCTCACGGAGCCCTGGCAATGACAACACCGGGCGATACCACTATGGTAAATAAAAAAGAAGTGGAAGCAGTTATGGGCGGCGCAGGAGCCAGGGTAAAACGATAAGACAAAACAATAAAAAACAAGTGCTGCAGAGCGCCGGTTTCTTCAGAGCAGAAACCGGCGTTTTTCGTTGAAGATTTTCAGGGTCCATGTTAAAATATACATAATTATCATCCGGTATATGGGAAGATTACAGAGAAACGGAGGAGAGCTCATGAAGCTTACAATGCTTGGTACAGGCAACGCACTTGTGACAGAGTGTTACAATACCTGTTTTGTTGTTCAGAATGGAAAAAAACATCTGCTTGTGGATGGCGGCGGAGGAAATACTCTGCTGGCTCAGCTGAAGCATGCCGGATTTGACTGGATGGATATGAGAGAGATTTTCGTAACCCATAAGCATGTGGATCATCTTATGGGAATTGTGTGGATGATCCGCATGATCTGTCAGTATATGCGCCAGGGGCAGTATCAGGGTGAGGCATGGATCTACGGACATGACGAGGTAATAGCGATTCTGAAAGAAATGGCAGACAGGCTTCTTTCCGGAAAAGAGACGTGTTTTATAGGGAACAGGCTGCATATGGAAGTGGTCGGAGACGGGGAAGAGCGCACTCTTATAGGGAAAAAGGTGACTTTTTTTGATATTGGCTCCACCAAAGCGAAGCAGTACGGATTCTGCATGGATATGGGAGATGGAGAAAAGCTTACCTGCTGTGGGGACGAGCCCTACAATGAGTGTGAAAGAAACTATGCAGAAAACAGCAAATGGCTCCTTCATGAGGCTTTTTGTCTTTATGACCAGGCAGAGGAGTTTCATCCTTATGAAAAGCATCACTCCACGGCGAAAGATGCCTGTGAGCTGGCAGAAAGTCTGAGGGTGAAAAATCTTATTCTGTACCACACAGAGGATAAAAATATTTCCAGAAGAAAGGAACTGTACACTTCTGAAGGAAAAAAATACTTCCGGGGAAATATTTTTGTTCCGGAGGATCTGGAAACCATTGATCTGTAGACCATTGATCTGCAGATCACAGCAACAGGAACATTCCGCCGGTCCCTGCGGAATTAAGGTCTGCAGGCAGGAAATATAAAGACTGTCATTTCCGGCTTCTCTTGAAGTTTGGGGCAGGATATGGTATGCTAGGAACACTTGATACGTACCGGTTTTTCGGAACCGGCACTGTCTTGACAAATATAAAGAAAGAAGGTGAAGCTGTGGTTGAGTTAGATCAGTTCAAGAGTATTCTTGCAACATACACAGAACCATTAGTGGAAGTGAGGGATTCACTTTGACCTGGCTAATAAAGAAAAGCGGGTTGAAGAATTAGAGCGCGAGATGGAAGCGCCGGATTTCTGGGATGATGCAGAAACATCTCAGAAAAAAATGAAAGAATTAAAAAGCATGAAGGACGACATGGAAACCTATCATAATCTGGTGACGCAGATGGATGATATGGAAACCATGATCGAGATGGGGTACGAAGAAAACGATCCGGATCTGATCCCTGAAATTCAGGAGATGCTGGATGAGTTCCGTACTGATTTTGATAACATCAGAGTAAAAACACTTCTCTCAGGAGAGTATGACAGTGAAAACGCCATTATCAAGCTGAATGCCGGAGCAGGAGGAACGGAGGCCTGCGACTGGTGCGGAATGCTGTACCGTATGTACAGCCGCTGGGTGGACCGCAAAGGTTTTACTATGGAGGTGCTTGATTATCTTGACGGCGATGAGGCAGGTGTAAAATCTGTTACTTTCCAGGTAAACGGAGAGAATGCCTATGGCTATCTGAAATCCGAGAAAGGCGTACACCGTCTTGTGCGGATCTCTCCGTTTAATGCAGCAGGTAAGCGTCAGACTTCTTTTGTATCCTGTGACGTTATGCCGGATATCAAAAAAGACCTGGATGTGGAGATCAATGATGAAGATATCCGTATTGATACCTACCGAAGCAGCGGCGCCGGCGGACAGCATATCAATAAGACCTCTTCTGCCATCCGTATCACACATTTTCCTACAGGAATCGTGGTACAGTGTCAGAACGAGCGTTCTCAGCATATGAACAAGGATAAAGCGATGCAGATGCTGAAAGCAAAACTCTATCTTCTGAAGCAGCAGGAGGCGGAGGAAAAGCTTTCCGGTATCCGGGGAGAGGTAACGGAGATTGGCTGGGGTAATCAGATCCGTTCCTATGTTATGCAGCCATATACTATGGTGAAGGATCACCGTACAAACGAAGAAACCGGAAATGTGGATGCAGTGATGGACGGAGGCATTGATCTGTTTATCAATGCATATCTGAAATGGATCGCTCTGTCAAAGAAAGCGGAGTAATATAGTAACGTTCACAGTAGCTTATGCTCCTCTCTTTATGAGTGCCCTGCAAAAAATACTTGCAGACTGTACTCAGGTGTGATAACATATCCCTCGTAGGAAAACAGGTGTCTTTTTGAAACGGACATCCCTTCGGGGGATATCTTTTTATCACATACAGGAGAAAGGACATGGAAAAAACAACAGAAAAAAATAAATATTATGTAGTAAAAGAAAGGGCGGTTCCTGAAGTACTTTTGAAGGTAGTACAGGCAAAGCGCCTCCTTGATTCGGAAAAGGTCAGTACGGTTCAGGAGGCGGCAGAGCAGACAGGAATCAGCCGCAGTTCTTTTTATAAATATAAGGATGATATTTTTCCTTTTCATGAACAGGCAAGGGGAAAAACAATTACCTTTATTATACAGATGGACGACGAGCCCGGACTTTTGTCCGCAGTTCTTCAGACTATAGCAAAGTTTCACGGAAATATTCTTACCATTCACCAGAGTATTCCCATTAACGGAGTGGCCACGCTGACTTTAAGTGTGGATATCCTACCGGGAAGGGGAGATGCAGAGGCTATGGTGGAGGATATTGAGAGAACTGAAGGTATTCATTATCTGAAGCTTCAGGGAGGAGAATAGCCGGACCATCGAACAGAAAAGGCTGTTGCGAAGCAGCGTAAAAGCAGAAAACAGCCGGAAGAAACTTATATGGGAGGAAGATATGGTAAATATAGCAGTATTAGGATACGGCACAGTAGGCAGCGGTGTCGTTGAGGTTATCAACACAAACCATAAGAGCATTAATAAAAGGGCCGGCGCAGAGATCAATATCAAATATGTACTGGACCTCAGAGACTTCCCGGGAGATCCTGTTCAGGAGATTCTGGTTCATGATTATGAGATCATTGCCAATGATCCGGAGGTAGATATCGTTGTTGAGGTTATGGGAGGCATTGAACCTGCATATACCTTTGTGAAGCGTGCGCTGGAGGCCGGGAAGAGTGTATGTACCTCTAACAAGGCTCTTGTTGCAAAACACGGTCCGGAGCTTATGGAAATTGCCCGTCAAAAAGATATTAATTTCCTGTTTGAGGCAAGCTGCGGAGGCGGTATTCCTATTATACGTGCTCTGAATTCCTCTCTTACAGCAGATGAGATCGATGAGATCACCGGAATCCTCAATGGAACAACAAACTATATGCTTTATAAAATGAGCACAGAAGGCTCTGAGTTTGATGCGGTTCTCAAAGAGGCTCAGGAAAAGGGATATGCAGAGGCGGATCCCACAGCGGATGTGGAAGGCTATGATGCATGCCGTAAAATCGCCATTCTTTCTTCACTTGCCTATGGAAAATTCCTTAATTATGAAGAAATTTATACGGAGGGCATTACAAAGGTTACACCGGAAGATATGGAGTATGCGGCAGAGCTGGGAATGACAGTCAAGCTTCTGGCAACCAGCCGTAAGGTAGGAAATGATTCTTTTTATGCGATGGTAGCTCCGTTCCTTCTGGGCAAAAACAGTCCGCTGTACAGCGTCAACGGAGTATTCAACAGTGTGTTTGTACATGGAAATGTTCTTGGCGACGCCATGTTTTATGGAAGCGGCGCAGGCAAGCTGCCAACAGCAAGCGCTGTTGTGGCTGACGTTGTGGACGAGGCAAAACATCTTCACAGAAATATTATGACAAACTGGACCAGCAGACCGCTTCATCTGATGGAGCTGGATCAGGTTGCGGGAAGATTTTTTGTACGGGTAAAAGGAGCTACTGTAGAGCAGGTGGAGGAAGTATTCGGAAAGGTCGAGATCGTTAATCTGAAAAAGCTTCCGGGAGAGTTTGCATTTGTGACTTCTGTGATGAAGCAGGCTGAATATAAAGAAAAAGCAGCCCGTCTGAATGGAAAAGTGGTTTCCATGATTCGTGTAAAAGACTGAGCTGAAGTGCACCTGAGACAACGGGCAGCCGGGAGACAGTACTCAGAAGTGTACCTGAATGTCTGGAAATAACAGGCAGCGAGGAGGTAATTATGAAATATGTTGTGGTTTTGGGAGACGGAATGGCGGACTGGCCAATGGAAAGTCTGAATGGCGGAACACCCCTTTCCTGCGCCGTTACCCCATATATGGATGAACTGGCGGGAATGTCCGAAATCGGAACTGTTTCCACCATACCTGAAGGAATGGCGCCGGGAAGTGATACGGCAAATCTCTCGGTGATGGGCTATGATCCCAGGAAATATTACACAGGGAGATCTCCTCTGGAGGCTCTGAGCATCGGAGTGGATATGAAGGAAAGCGATGTGGTTTATCGCTGCAATCTTGTGACTTTGACAGAGGAGGATGTTCCTTATGAGGAACAGAGAATTCTGGATCACAGCTCCGGAGAGATCAGTACAGAGGACGCGGCAATTCTTCTCAGAGATGTGTGCCAGGAGCTGAAAAATGAAAACTGCAGTTTTTATGTGGGAACCAGCTATCGTCACTGTCTTGTGTGGGAAAATGGAAAAAATCTGGAGCTTACACCGCCTCATGATGTGCTGACACAGAGGGTCGGAAATTATCTGCCGGAGGATGAAATGCTTTTGTCCATGCAGAAAAAAAGCTATGAGATCCTGAAGGCTCATCCGCTAAACCGGAAACGGAAAGAGCAGGGACTGAACCCGGCAAACAGCTTCTGGTTCTGGGGCGCAGGCACAAAGCCCATCCTTACATCCTTTGAGAAGATCTATCACAAAAAGGGAGTGATGATCTCTGCTGTGGATCTTCTGAAGGGAATTGCAGCGGGAGCAGAAATGGACTGCAGGATCGTGGAAGGAGCAAACGGCGGGCTTCATACCAACTATGAAGGGAAAGCCCGGGCTGCGGTAAAGGCTCTGACAGAGGAAGGTTACGATTTTGCGTATATTCATGTGGAAGCGCCGGATGAAATGGGGCATCAGGGAAGCGTTGAACGCAAGATCCAATCCATAGAATATCTTGATCAGAGGCTGATACGCCTGGTGAAAGAGGGACTGGACGCATCGGGAGAGGATTACCGGATGCTGATCCTTCCGGATCATCCTACGCCTGTGAAGGTGCGGACACATGTGGCAGAGCCGGTACCGTATCTTCTTTATGACAGCACAGCTCCCCGGAGCCACAACTGGCATTATAATGAAAAGGAAGCACTGGAAAGCGGAATCAAAGTAGAACACGGCTGGGATATGATGAAATATCTTTTCGGAGGAAAATTATGTTAATTGTAAAAAAATTCGGAGGCACCTCGGTGGCAAATAAAGAGCGTATTTTTAATGTTGCCCGCAGGTGTATCGAGGATTATAAAAATGGAAATGATGTAGTAGTGGTGCTTTCTGCAATGGGAAAGTACACAGATGAGCTGATCACCATGGCGCAGGATATCAGTGAAAAGCCGCCAAAGAGAGAAATGGATATGCTTTTTACTATCGGAGAACAGATGTCTGTAGCTCTTATGAGCATGGCAATGGACAGCCTGGGCGTTCCGGCGGTATCCCTGAATGCTTTTCAGGTAGCTATGCATACCACAAGCGTATATGGCAATGCCAGACTGAAACGAATTGATACAGAGCGTATCAGAAGAGAGCTGGACAGCCGTAAGATCGTTGTGGTAACCGGATTCCAGGGGATTGATAAATATGATGATTATACAACTCTGGGAAGAGGAGGCTCTGATACCACGGCAGTTGCCCTTGCGGCAGCTCTGCATGCAGATGCCTGTGAGATATATACAGACGTGGACGGAGTTTATACAGCTGATCCCCGTAAAGTGCCGTCAGCAAGAAAGCTGAAAGAAATCACCTATGATGAAATGCTTGATCTGGCAACACTGGGAGCGGGAGTGCTTCACAACCGTTCTGTGGAAATGGCTAAAAAATACGGTGTACCTCTTGTGGTACGTTCAAGTCTGAATACAAGTGAAGGAACTGTTGTAAAGGAGGAAGTAACAGTGGAGAGAATGCTGATCAGTGGAGTTGCCCTTGATACAGAGGCAGTGAGAATTGCAGTAATTGGTCTGAAAGATGTGCCGGGCGTGGCGTTTAAGCTTTTTGATGTTCTTGCAAAGAAAAATATTAACGTTGATGTGATTCTGCAGTCCATTGGACGTGCAGGAACAAAGGACATTTCCTTTACAGTGGACGGAAAGGATCTGGATGAGGCTGTGGCAACTCTGGAAGAACACCAGGCAAGACTGGGATATAAAGAAATCCATTCAGAGAGAAATGTTGCAAAGCTTTCCATCGTAGGAGCCGGTATGATGAGCAATCCGGGCGTGGCGGCAAAAATGTTTGAAAGCCTGTATAATGAAGGGGTAAATATTAACATGATCTCCACTTCAGAGATTCGTGTGACCGTTCTCATTAATGAAAAAGACGGCATCCGGGCAATGAATGCAGTACACGATGCCTTTAATCTGGCAGACTGAAAGAGCAGGAACTGTCTAATCTGCATAGAAGAAAAATCTTCCGATCCTGTTACAGTATATTTTGATATAAAGGACAAAAACATACATGAAACACAGATAAAATTGTGAAAAAATACTGGAAAAAACTTCTGGATTCAGATATAATGGGGAAAATGACCAATGGAGGATCAATCTATGAAGAAAAAGTATCTAGCATTTCTGCTTGCCGGATGCATGACTGCCGGTGTTCCCTCAATGGCTTGGGCGGCAGAACAGACAACAGAAGCGGCTGCGGAAGAAACATCAGGCGGGGAGGCTGCTCCGTCAGAGGAAACAGCAGCGGTTCAGACAGCGCTTGGTACAGATGTTTACAGTTTTCAGGCAGAATATGCAGGTAATCTCATACAGCTTCCTGTGAAATATGAAGATTTTACAGTTCTTGGATGGACGCTCAGTAAAAATGACAGTCCGGATACCATGGTTCCCCCAGGATCATATACAATGGTGACATTTAACAACGGTGAAGCAAGCGTTTATGCAGATATGATGAATTTCGGCATTAATGAGGCGGCTGTTTCCGACTGCCTGGTAGCCGGCATCAAGTTTGACATGAGCTGGGGTGACATTGATCTGACTGCCAATCCGGTGAAGCTTCCGGGCGGTATTTCCATGGGAGTTTCCAATGTGGACGATATTAAAGCAGCATATGGAGAACCAAGCGATATCTATGATTCAGATCTCTATACAAAAATGACTTACCAGAAGGATACCTATGAACGTGTGGAGCTTTATGTTTATAAAGAAACCAATACACTTCTTCAGGCTGATATCAGGAACTTTAAAGAACCGGAAGGTTTCGATAAAGGCAGTGTCAGTACAGAAGTACCGGAGATTGTGACAAATTATCAGACTCCGGCAGCTCTGGGAAGTGATTTTATGGATCCGGAAGTAGAGTTCATGGGAAATCTTTATCGGCTTCCGGCTCCCGTTTCCGCCTTTCTGGATAACGGCTGGGAAATGAAGGATGTGGCAGAGGATGCCTTTGTAGAGGGAGTCGGCCTGGAATTTATTGATATGATGAAAGATAACCAGACCGTGAGTTTTTCCGTTTATAATCTGACAGAAAATGCAACCTCTGTTGAAAACTGCTTTGTGACAGAACTTGATTTTGGCTCCTATGACCCGGAGGTTCTTGCGCTGAAGCTTTCAGAGAATATTACTCTTGGCGCTGATAAGAGTGAACTGATTGCAAAGGCCGGAGAGAGAGGATACCTTTACGAAGACGAAGACAACTATCTTACCATTTATCCTGATAAGGATTCGAAACTGGAACATTCGGTACAGTTCTGGTTTAACGAGGAGGAAAGTACCACAAAGGTTGCAAGTATTACGGTTCATCACGAAATGGACGAAGAATAGTATATCTGGCCGCTTATCTGATCTGATCGGATAAGCGGTTTTCCTGTGGTGAAGAAGAACTGCAGCTTTCATGGGACCGGGACAAAACTTTCGCAAATCGTAAAAAAATATCGACACTTTTATTAATTCGTGCTAAAGTATCTAAATAGCAGAAGAAAGAGAGGGTTGAAAATGATTGGAAACAGACGTTACTGGAAAGCCTGTGCAAAGCAGTTTTTAAGTGGAAAATGGGGAATTGCCATTCTGGCAATGATGGCGGCACCGGCATTAAATACAATAGGAACAATGGCTGCAATTAAACTTTTTCCCGGAGATTCCTTTCTGGCATGGCTTCTGGGAGAAGCTTTTCTGTTTATTGTTTCTCTGCTTTCCATGGTGATCAGTACAGGATATAATTTTATGCTTCTGAACATGGCCCGTGGACGGGAGTACAGATTCGGAAATCTGATCTATATGTTTAAAAAAGGATCAGACGGAGTATTGTCGGCTGCCCTGATCATGGCGCTGATCGATACGGTTCTTATGATTCCCTTTTATTATATGGTAAACATGACTGCTCCGGCAGCAGAGACAATGGAAGCAGTGCTGGAATGGAGTCAGCCGATTATGTACAGTGCGCTGGCAGCAACAGTTCTGGGAGTTGTGATTAAACTTCCCTTTGCCATGGCATTTTATATCCTTGCAGATAATCCGCAGATGAAGGGGAGAGAGGCTCTGAAAAAAAGCGCGTCTCTGATGAAGGGACATATGATGCAGTATCTTGTGCTGCAGATCAGCTTTATTCCTCTGATGTTTCTTTCCATACTGTTTCTGTATGTGGGCTTATTGTGGGTAATGCCATATATATACGCCACAAATACTATATTCTATATGGATGTGACCGGAGAGCTGAAAGAAACTCATAAAAAACATATGCATGAGGTGGCAGACTGGATTCCGAAAGAACTGGAAGATACTGCTGCAGATAAAGAGTTACAGGAACAGCGCACAGGAGATGATTATAATTCAGAGGCGTAGATTCTGATAAAAATATTTTCGTGAGAAATAGATGCGAACAAAACAACTGGAGGAAAATATGGATATTATTCAGATAATTACAAAGGAGCTGAGTGTAGAAAAGTGGCAGGTGGAAGCTGCGGTGAAGCTGATTGATGAGGGCTGCACCATTCCGTTTATTTCCCGTTACCGTAAGGAAGCAACAGGTTCCTTAAATGACGAGCAGCTTCGTTCTCTTCATGAGAGACTTCTGTATCTGAGAAACCTGGAAGATAAGAAAAATCAGGTGATCGGAAGTATTGAGGAGCAGGGAAAACTGACGCCGGAGCTGAAAAAACAGATTCTTGAAGCCCGGACACTTGTGGTTGTAGAAGACCTGTACCGTCCGTACAGGCCGAAACGGCGTACCCGGGCTATTATTGCAAGAGAAAAAGGACTGGAGCCGCTGGCAAATATCTTGATGCTTCAGATGACAGATAAAGCGCCTGAAAAAGAGGCTGAAGCTTTTGTATCCGAAGAAAAAGGCGTTGCAGATGTAAAGGCTGCCCTTGACGGAGCAAAAGATATTCTGGCAGAGCATATTTCTGATGAGGCAGATTACAGAATCTATATCCGTAAGCTGACCGCACAGAAGGGAACCGTTGTTTCTTCTGCCAGAAAGCCTGAGGAAAGCTCTGTATACGAGATGTACTATGAGTTTGAGGAGCCGGTGAAAAAGCTTGCAGGTCACAGAGTTCTTGCGCTGAACCGTGGAGAAAAAGAAAAGATCCTTACCGTAAAGATCAATGCGCCTGAGGAAGAGATCCTGGGATGGATTACCCGTCAGGTGATCAAAAAGGACAATCCCAAGACGACTCCTGTTCTGAAAGAGGTTGTGGAGGACAGCTACAAGCGTCTGATCGCTCCGGCCATTGAACGTGAGATCAGAAGTGAGCTTACAGAAAAAGCAGAAGACGGAGCCATTCATGTATTTGGAAAAAATCTGGAGCAGCTTCTTATGCAGCCGCCGATCATGGGCAAGGTGGTTCTGGGATGGGATCCTGCCTTCCGTACCGGATGTAAGCTGGCAGTAGTGGACGCTACGGGAAAGGTCCTGGATACAACAGTGATCTATCCTACAGCTCCTACTTCTGAGGCCAAGATCCGTGCAGCAAAGGACACACTGACAAAGCTGATCAGAAAATATAATATTTCTCTTATCTCTCTGGGCAACGGAACAGCATCCAGAGAGTCAGAACAGATCATTGTGGAGCTTCTGAAGGAGATCCCGGAGCAGGTTTCCTATGTGATCACCAACGAGGCAGGAGCTTCTGTATATTCTGCAAGTAAGCTTGCCACAGAGGAATTTCCTAATTTTGATGTAGGGCAGAGAAGCGCGGCTTCTATTGCAAGAAGGCTTCAGGATCCTCTTGCAGAGCTTGTGAAGATCGATCCGAAATCCATTGGCGTGGGACAGTATCAGCATGATATGAACCAGAAGAAGCTGGGAGAAGCTCTTGGCGGAGTGGTAGAGGACTGTGTAAATAAAGTGGGCGTGGATCTGAACACGGCTTCCGCCTCCCTTCTGGAGTATATTTCCGGAATCAGTAAGGCCATTGCAAAAAATATCGTGGCATACAGAGAAGAAAACGGTCGTTTTAACAGCAGACGGGAGCTTTTGAAGGTGGCGAAGCTCGGACCGAAAGCATTTGAACAGTGCGCCGGCTTTACCAGGATCACAGGCGGCAAAAATCCTCTTGATTCTACAAGCGTACATCCAGAAAGCTATGAGGCGGCTCAGAAGCTTCTGGAAAAAATGGGATTTACTACTGAGGACATTGCCGGAGGAAAGCTCAGCGGAATTTCCCGTAAGATCAGCGATTATAAAAAACTTTCAGAAGAGCTTGGAGTGGGTGAGATCACACTGAGAGATATTGTGAAAGAACTGGAAAAACCGGCAAGAGATCCCCGTGAGGAGATGCCGAAACCGGTTCTTCGTACCGATGTTCTTGATCTGAAAGATCTGAAAGAGGGAATGATCCTGAAGGGAACCGTAAGAAATGTGATTGACTTCGGAGCCTTTGTAGATATCGGAGTTCATCAGGACGGTCTTGTGCATATTTCAGAGATCAGTGAAAAGTATATCAAGCATCCTCTGGAAGCTGTCAGCGTTGGTGATGTAGTTGACGTCCGCGTACTGGGGGTTGATATGAAGAAAAAACGTATCAGCCTTTCCATGAGAGGAATTAAATAAAAAGATAACATGGATTGAGATAAAAAATGCCTGCACTTCAAATTGAAATGCAGGCGTTTTTTTGTCAGCTTAACAGTGCGGAATCGTTGGAAAATTCCTGACCGCTTGCTTTTTCAAACTGATCCAGAAGATTTCTTACAGTCAGTTTTTTCTTTTCTTCTCCTTCAATATCCAGAATGATCTTTCCTTCCATCATCATGATCAGTCGGTTTCCGTGATTGATGGCATCCTGCATATTGTGGGTGATCATCATTGTGGTCAGGTGATCACGGTTGACGATCATATCTGTGATCTCCAGAACCTTTGCTGCGGTTTTGGGATCCAGAGCAGCAGTGTGCTCGTCCAGAAGAAGAAGCTTTGGCTTTTTCAGAGTTGCCATCAGAAGGGTAAGAGCCTGTCTCTGACCTCCTGACAGCAGACCGACCTTGGAGGTAAGTCTGTCTTCAAGACCGAGACCGAGAACTTTCAGAAGCTCCCGGTATTCATCCCGTTCTTTTCGGGTGATTCCCGGACGGAGAAAACGTGTTTTGCCCCGGCGCTTTGCCAGCGCCAGATTTTCTTCAATTCCCATGGTTGCAGCGGTTCCCGTCATGGGATCCTGGAAAACGCGGCCGAGATATGCGGCTCGTTTATGTTCGGAAAGCCTGGTAACATCAGTGCCGTCAATAAGGATCTGGCCTTCGTCTACCATCCAGGTTCCGGCTACTGCATTCAGCATGGTGGATTTTCCGGCTCCGTTGCCTCCGATCACGGTAACGAAATCTCCCTCCTTTAAGGTAAGGGAAAGTCCGTTAAGGGCCAGTTTTTCATTTATGGTGCCGGGGTTGAAGGTTTTATATAAATTTTTCAGCTCAAGCATTTGTATTACCTCCGCGTTTCATTGGTTTTGCAAAATACTTTGCTTTCCAGTAAGGAACTGCAAGAAAAACAGCAACCACAAGTGCGGACAGAAGCTTCAGAAGATCTGTGTCGATTCCCATCCAGATCACTGCCTGAAGAACCAGGTAGTACAAAATGGAACCAAGAGCCACACTGAAAAGACGGAGCGCAAAGTTGCGGAATATTTTTCCGAAAACAGCCTCTCCGATGATGACGGCTGCCAGACCGATCACAATAGCGCCGCGGCCCATATTCACATCTGCAAAGCCCTGATACTGGGCAAGAAATGCGCTGGAGAGAGCTACAAGACCATTGGAGATCATAAGTCCCAGAACCTTGGCGAAATCCGTGTTGATGCCCTGAGCTCTGGACATATTTGGATTACAGCCTGTGGCGCGGAGAGAGCAGCCGATTTCCGTTCCGAAAAACCAGTAGAGAACAGCTATCAGGATCACAATAAAAACAGCTACGATCAGAATGGTGTTCTGATAAAAAGGTACGTCCTTTATATTTCTCAGAGATACCAGAAGATCATACTTACTGGAATTGACTGCCTGATTGGCTTTTCCCATGATCTTGAGGTTTACGGAATAAAGTCCAAGCTGAGTCAGGATTCCGGCAAGGATTGCGGGAATCCCCATAACTGTATGGAAGATTCCAGTGGCAAGTCCGGCCAGCATTCCGGCTCCTGTGGCAGCCAGCATGGAAACCCAGATGTTCTGGCCGCTCATCAGCATCATGATGCACACTGCGCCTCCGGTACACATGGTACCGTCAACTGTCAGATCGGCAACATCCAGAATACGGAAGGTGAGATATACGCCGATGGCCATAATGCCCCAGATCAGTCCCTGGGCAGCGGCTCCGGGAAGGGCGTTTATTAAACTCATAATATCCATGGGAAACCTCCTGGCTTATTCTTCAGCAGCGATGGCTTCGTAGTCATCCGGAATTTCCAGTCCAAGCTCTTCGCAGATTTCCGGGTTATATTTTTTGGTGAAATTCGGTGCGTATTCCACAGGCATTTCAGCAACATCTTCTTCGCCCTTCAGAATTTTTACAGCCATTTTTCCTGTGGCAGTACCGAGATCATAGTAGCTGATAGAAAGTGTGGCAACGCCGCATCCGCTGCAGATACCTTCTTCACCTGCGATTACCGGAACCTTTTCCGGAAGGCAGATATTGTTAATGATCTCAGCATTGGAAGCTGCTGTGTTGTCTGTGGGAACATAGATCACATCGCTTTCGGAAGCCGCTGTGGTGACAACGGAAGAAAGATCGTTGGAATCAGAAAATGCATAATATTCACAGGTATATCCCAGCTTTTCAAGTTCTTCCTTCACAGTGTCCACCTGATACTGGGAGTTGGGTTCAGCAGAGCAGTAGAGAAGTCCTACATTTTTTGCATCCGGGAACAGCTCGTTAAGCATAGCAGCCTGCTGATCAAGAGGTGCAAGGTCGGAAGTGCCGGAAATGTTTGTTCCTACCGTACCGTCGAAATCATCAAGATCCAGAGCAACGCCGTATTCTGTAACAGCAGTGCCCAGTACCGGAATATCTTCAGTTCCTGCGGCTGCTGCCTGAAGAGCGGCAGTTGCATTAGCCAGAATCAGATCCACATCATTAGAAACAAAATTATTGATAATAGTAGAACAGGTATTGGAGTCGCCCTGTGCGTTCTGTTCGTCAAAAGTAACCTTGTCACCGAATTCTTCTGTGAGAGCGTCTTTAAAGCCCTGTGTGGCAGCGTCAAGAGCCTCATGCTGAACCAGCTGACAGATGCCCACATTATAGGTGTCATCAGCAGCCATTACAGGTATGCTGCAGGTACCGGCAGCCATTACAGCGGAAAGTGTTAAGGCAAAAATTTCTTTTTTCATAATATATATCCTCCTTTTATTCCATTTGTGTTTAACTGTACAGAGAGAAGATTTACTTCTCTGCTTTTAACTTCTAAAGTATAACGCTTTAACGCTAAGAAGTCAAGCGGATGAACAATAAAGAAAATAGTAGCTTAAAAAAATTTAGTTAGCCGAAAAAACAGTTTGAATTTTCTGATTGTATTGACAATTTACGCCATTTTCGGTATGATTAAAGTACTTGCAGAGAGGCGGAACGCAGACGGTGTTGTGCCTCTTTATGTTTCATAAAACATATTCACTGTGTTCCTGCGCAGGCAGGAATACCTATGGGTAAGAATGGAGGAAAAGAGGATGAAAAAAGCATTAGCAGTAGGTCTGGCAGCGGCTATGGCAGTTTCCATGACAGCGCCGGTGTATGCAGAGGGAGACGGTGTTGCAAAAGAAGACCTGAAAGTGGGAATTATTTACATTGGTGACGAAAACGAAGGTTACAGTGCTGCTCATATGGCAGGAATTGATGAGATGGTTGAGAATCTGGGACTGGAAGAAGACCAGGTGATCGAAAAAACTCTGATCGGAGAAAACGAGGCGGCTTATGACGCAGCAGCAGACCTGGCAGACCAGGGATGCCAGATCGTGTTCGCAAACAGCTTTGGTCATGAGACTTATGTTCTGCAGGCTGCAGGAGAATATCCGGAGGTTCAGTTCTGCCATGCAACAGGAACTCAGGCAAAGGCAAGCGGACTTGCAAACATGCACAACTATTTTACAAACATTTATGAATCCCGTTATGTATCCGGTGTTGTTGCCGGACTTAAGCTGAACGAGATGATCGAAGCCGGAGAGATCACAGAAGATCAGGCAAAAATGGGATATGTAGGCGCATTCCCGTATGCAGAGGTTATTTCCGGATATACTTCTTTCTATCTTGGCGCAAAGAGCGTATGCCCTGCAGTTACTATGGAAGTAAAATATACAAACAGCTGGGCAAGCTTTGACCTGGAAAAAGAGTGTGCAGACGCTCTGATCTCTGACGGATGTGTTCTGATCAGTCAGCACGCAGATACAACAGGCGCTCCTACAGCATGTGAGGCAGCAGGCGTTCCATGTGTAGGCTATAACATTGATATGACTTCTGTTGCTCCGAACACAGCTCTTACATCTGCATCCATTAACTGGGGCGTATATTACACCTATGCAGTGCAGTGCATGTTGGACGGAACAGAGATCGATGTTGACTGGTGCAAGGGCTTCGCAGATGGCGCAGACAGACTGACACCACTCAATGAGAAGACTGTAGCAGAAGGAACAGAAGAAAAGGTAAAAGAAGTAGAGGATGCAATCATTGACGGTTCTCTTCATGTATTTGATACTTCTACATTTACAGTTGACGGCAAAGAAGTTACCACATATGAGAAAGATGGAACAGAGTACGTATCTGACGGATATTTCCATGAGTCTGAATTCGGATCTGCTCCGGCATTCGATCTTGCGATCGACGGAATCACCTCTATCGTGGAATAAGGCAGATACACGGCGGAGCTGCTTGTCAGCAGCTCTGCTTTTTTATATGATGGAATACTTTTAACAGCAGGATTCGATTGTATAAAAAAGCAGAGCAATCTGTATATAGTATAAATTTACTGTTCAATGCATCAAAGGAGGGAATAGAAGTGGGAGAGAATTATGCTCTTGAACTGAAACAGATCACCAAGCGTTTCGGTTCCGTTCTGGCAAATGACCATGTGGATCTCACTCTCAGAAAATCCGAGATCCTTGCGATCCTGGGAGAGAACGGAAGCGGAAAAACCACGCTGATGAATATGATCTATGGAATTTACTATCCGGATGAGGGACATATTCTGGTAGATGGAAAAGAAGTTACGATCCGCTCGCCAAAGGATTCTCATGCTTTGGGAATCGGTATGGTGCACCAGCATTTTAAACTGGTGGATGTTCTTACAGCGGCAGAAAATATTGTTCTCGGTCTTCCGGGAAAAGCAATGCTGAATATGAAAAAGATCACAGAGGAGATTCAGGTTCTTGTTAATAAATATGGATTTGACCTGGATCTGTCCCAGAAGATCTATGAAATGTCTGTTTCCCAGAAGCAGACGGTAGAAATTGTCAAAATGCTTTACAGGGGAGCCAGGATACTGATCCTGGATGAGCCTACTGCTGTTCTGACTCCTCAGGAGGCGGACAGACTGTTTGATATTCTCAGAAATATGAGGGACGACGGATGCTCCATTATCATTATCACTCATAAGCTTCAGGAGGTTCTGGCTCTTTCTGACCGTGTGGCGATCCTCAGAAAAGGCTGCTACATAGATACGGTAGAGACTTCCGGCGCAAGTGTTCAGAGTCTGTCAGAGATGATGGTAGGCGCCAAGGTGGACCTGGATATCGACCGTCCGGATCCGGTAAATCCGGAGAAACGCCTGGAGATTAAGGGGCTGACCTGCAAAGATAAAGAAGGCGTCAAAACACTGGATGATGTAGATCTTACGGTCAACAGTGGAGAAATCCTGGGTATTGCCGGAATTTCCGGAAGCGGACAGAAGGAACTTCTGGAAGCTATTGCAGGACTGCAGCCTACTGAAAGCGGAAGTATCCGGTTTACAGACAGCGACGGAAATGTGAAAGATCTGGCAAAAATGAATTCTGTGGAGATCCAGGAGCTTGGCGTAAGTCTTGCCTTTGTGCCTGAGGACCGTATCGGTATGGGTCTGGTAGGCGATATGGATATGACAGATAATATGATGCTGCGAAGCTATCACAATGGCAAAGGCGGTCTTCTGGACAGAAGAGGGCCAAGGCAGCTTGCCTCAGAGATCAAGGATCAGCTTGAAGTCATGACGCCAAGTATTTCAGCGCCTGTACGTCAGATGTCAGGCGGAAATGTACAGAAAGTACTGGTAGGACGCGAAATCGCACAGAATCCGAAGATTCTTATGGTAGCATATCCTACAAGGGGAATTGATATTAATTCTTCCCATACCATTTACAAACTTTTAAATGAGCAGAAAAAGCACGGAGTAGCAGTGATCTGCGTTATCGAGGATCTGGACGTACTTCTTGCTCTCAGCGACAGGATCGCTGTGCTCTGCGGCGGAAAAATAAGCGGAGTTGTAAATGGAAGAACTGCTACAAAAGAGGGAATTGGCCTTCTGATGACAAAACATGAAAAAGGAGGGGAGCAGTCATGAAAAGAGAACCTTTCTTAAAAATGGCCAAGCGTGAAAAGATCAGCTGGCAGAAACGGCTTCTGATTCGTTTTATTGCCCTTCTTCTGTCTCTGATCGTGTGCGCGGGCGTGATTTTTTTACTGGTAAGAATGAACCCCATGGATGTATATAAAGCGATCTGGGACGGCGCTTTAGGTTCTGAACGCCGTGTATGGATTACTCTTCGTGATACGATGGTTCTTCTGTGTATTGCAATCGGTCTGGCTCCGGCATTTAAAATGCGTTTCTGGAATATCGGTGCAGAAGGTCAGATTCTGGTAGGCGGAGCCTGTGCGGCAGCTGTGATGATCTATGCAGGGGACAGCATGTCTCCGGTACTCCTTCTTATTATAATGTTTGTATGCAGCGCGCTTGGCGGAATGATCTGGGGAATGATTCCCGGAGTGTTCAAAGCATACTGGAATACAAACGAAACACTGTTTACTCTGATGCTGAATTATGTTGCTATGCAGATCGTTACGTTCTGCATTGTGTTCTGGGAGAATCCCAAGGGCTCCAATACGGTGGGAATTATTAATCAGACCACTCAGGCAGGCTGGCTTCCGGAACTTTTCGGACAGAAATACGGATGGAATGTCCTGATCGTTCTTGTATTTACAGTTGTGATGTTTATTTACCTGAAATACAGCAAGCAGGGCTATGAGATTGCAGTCGTAGGTGAAAGTGAGAGTACAGCAAGATATGCGGGAATCCGTGTAAAAAGAGTAATTATCCGTACCATGGCCATTTCCGGCGCTATCTGCGGTGTGGCAGGCTTTATTATTGTCAGCGGCGCAAGTCATACAATTTCCACTGCAACAGCAGACGGCAGAGGCTTTACAGCGATTATTGTTGCATGGCTTTCCAAGTTTAATACATTTATCATGCTGGCAGTATCCTTTGGCATCGTGTTTATGCAGCAGGGTGCAGTGCAGATCGCAACTCAGTACGGATTAAATGAAAATGCTTCCGATGTAATCCTTGGAATTATTCTGTTTTTCCTGATCGGAGCAGAGTTCTTTATTAACTATAAGGTTGAGCGCGCAAAGAAATAGGAGGAAGATGCAATGAGTGTTCTTATTATTTTTATTCAAAAAGCCATTGTCCAGGGCATCTGTATTCTGTATGGTGCGCTTGGCGAGATTATGACGGAAAAATCCGGAAACCTGAATCTGGGAATTCCGGGAATTATGTACATGGGCGGTATTTCCGGCCTTATGGGAGCATTTTTCTACGAAAAGGATAACCCCAATCCCAATGCTCTGGTGGGAGTTCTGATCTCACTTTTGTGTGCGTTTGTGGTTGCATCCCTTGGCGGACTGATCTACAGTGTCCTGACGATTACGCTCAGAGTAAACCAGAACGTAACCGGTCTTGCCCTTACTATTTTCGGTACCGGCTTCGGAAACTTTTTCGGCGGTTCTATTTCCAAGCTTGCAGGCGGTGTAGGACAGATTTCCGTAAAGGTTACAGGAAGCGCCTATACAGCCAAGATTCCGGGATTATCTGAAATTCCGGTGATCGGAGATCTTTTCTTCAGCTATGGATTTATGACGTATCTGTGTATCATTGCGGCAGTAGTCCTTTCTGTATTTTTGTTTAAAACAAGATATGGACTGAATCTCCGTGCCATCGGAGAGAACCCGGGAACTGCAGATGCGGCGGGAATCAATGTTACCAAGTATAAATATCTTTCTACCTGTATCGGAGCAGGACTTGCAGGTCTGGGCGGACTGTATTTCGTTATGGAGTATTCAGGCGGAACCTGGACAGACAACGGTTTTGGAGACAGAGGATGGCTAGCAGTTGCCCTTGTTATCTTTGCCCTGTGGAAACCGCTTAATGCCATCTGGGGTGCGTTTCTGTTTGGAGCACTCTACATCCTGTATCTTTATATCCCGGGACTGGGAAGAAGTATGCAGGAAGTATTTAAGGCTCTGCCTTATGTGGTTACGATTATTGTTCTTGTGTTTACCAGCTTCCGTAAAAAGAAGGAACACCAGCCTCCGGCAGGTCTGGGACTTCCGTACTTCAGGGAAGAACGCTAAAAAAGTATTGCAAATACATTTATACGGCAGTATAATAAAGCATATAAAAGGAAATTCTTCGGGGCAGGGTGACTGTGATCTGCATGATGCAGAAAGCGGAATTCCCTACCGGCGGTATAGTCCGCGACCCGCTATGAGCGGTTGATCTGGTGACCGGAAGCATCCGGAATTCCAGAACCGACAGTAAAGTCTGGATGAGAGAAGAACACGCTTGTTTTTACGTGCTCAGTGCCCCGGGAATATTTCCCGGGGTTTTTTGCGCAGCAGGAAATCAGTACGCAACCTGAGAAGAATTTTCTTTAAGAAGAAGGCTGTTATTCAGGACCTTCAAAAAAGAAAAGGAGAGATAAAGTATGAGTGAACAGGTTTTAAGAGGTGGGAATGTAATGGAGAGAAGTCGGACAAGGACACTGACACAGATTGCTATGCTGGGAGCTGTGGCAGGAGTACTGATGAACTTTGAGTTTCCGATTCCGTTTCTGGCGCCGTCTTTTTACCAGCTTGATTTTTCGGAGATTCCGGTACTGATAGGAAGCTTTGCCATGGGACCTCTGGCAGGTGTGGTGATCGAGCTGGTGAAGATTCTGGTACATCTTGTGACAAAGGGAACCATGACTGCAGGTGTGGGTGATGTGGCAAACTTTATTCTGGGATGTGCTTTTGTGATTCCGGCAGGCCTGATCTACCGTTTCCACCATATCAAAAGCAGAAAACATGCTGTAGAGGGAATGGCTGCAGGAACAGTTCTTACAACTGCGGCCGCTTGTCTGATGAACGCTTTTGTACTTCTCCCGGCATATGGAAAAGCTTTTGGAATGCCTGTGGAGGCATTTATTGAAATGGGGACAGCTGTAAATCCTTCTGTAAACAGTCTGCTTGGATTTGTGGCAATGATCATTGTTCCTTTTAATCTGTTTAAGTATACACTGACTTCCGTGATCGTGTTTTTTATTTATAAAAGGATCCGTGTTATTTTAAAAGGCGACTGAAAATAATATTGAAATAAAAAGAAAACAATCAGGGCTGAGGCTTTGGTTGTTTTCCTTTTGGGAAGAAAGAAGGAGGGTTTGCTATTAAGGTATATTTTCATCTTCCAGGATTGTTTGAATTTTACGAACTGTATCAGATATTTTTTCCGTTATACCGCAGGCACAGAGAATATTTTTATGACTGGTGTGAGATAGGCTCTGTATACGGAGCTCCGGCAGATTGTATCTGGGGCGGCGGCCGTGTAGGAGAGGGAAATCATGATCCGCAGGAGGTTTTGGCCCTGATGCAGGAATATGGGATTTCAGCCCGACTGACATTCAGTAATTCTCTGCTCAGGCAGGAACATCTTTTGGATAAAAAGTGTAATGCTCTTTGTGAAGTGTTTGCAAAAAAGGGACAAAATGGTGTGATTGTTCATTCAGACCTGCTTCTGGAATATTTAAAAATAAATTATCCGGAACTTTATTTTGTTTCGTCTACCACAAAGGTACTGACAGATTTTCAATTATTTATGAAGGAAGTCAACCGGGAGGATTTTCTTTATGCCGTACCGGATTTTCGTCTCAATAAGTCTTTTGATAAATGGAAAATTCTGTCCCAGAGCCAGAAAGACAAGGTGGAATTTTTATGTAATGAATGCTGCTGGTTTGGCTGTACAGACAGAAAAAGCTGTTATGAGACTGTGAGCCGTAAAAACCTTGGAGAGGACTGTCCGGAGCATCACTGTGCGGCTCCTGACGCCAGTTATGGCTACCGTTTTTCAAAGGCAATGGAAAATCCCGGATTTATCAGTATCGACGATATAAAAAATGTTTACATGCCAATGGGATTTTCTAATTTTAAGATAGAAGGACGGGGACTTGGCAGCGCTTTGATTCTGGAATTTTTGCTTTATTATATGACAAAACCGGAGTATCATATTCATGTCAGGGAAGGAATTTACCTGGATAATATGCTGGATCTGTTTTAGAAATTGTAAATAAAGTATAATGAGCCAAAAGAGCCGTATTTAAGCTATGTAAAATAATTTTGACAAGGAAAAAAGGCTTTGTCGAAGATATTGGATAGACATTTGAGGGTTAATATATGACAATGACACCGAAAGGAGCAATCGGAATATGGAAATAGGTAAGAAGCTTAAAAATGCACGAGTACAGTCTGGAATGACACAAGAAAATGTTGCAGAAAAAATCAATGTATCAAGGCAGACAATTTCAAACTGGGAAAATGAAAAATCTTACCCAGACATTATTAGTGTAATAGAGTTGAGTAATCTATATTCTATAAGTCTTGACGTATTGCTAAAGGGTGATGAAAAAATGATTGAACATTTAGAAGAAAGTACAAATGTTGTAAAAAGCAACAAAAAAATGATATGGGCGATTATTGTAAATATCATTGTCGTAGCATTGCTGATAACATTAAATATGTTTATACCTGATAACCGTTATTTCTTGGTTGGAATATTTTGCCTTATGGTTATCACTTCATCAGCATTACTTTACCAGATAATCAAAAAATTTTAAGGAGGATATTTTATTATGAGTTTGAACATAGTTTTAGCGGTAATTTGTGGAGCAGTAGCACTTGTAGGAACGTTTTGTGTTGTATTTCAGATTTATCACATGACCGTTATAGATGCAACAGCCAGAGGGTTAAAGCACCCTAAATTTTGGGGAGTATTTACGATGAGTGGGAATAATTCAAGTGGTTTGCTTATGTATTTAATTGGAAGAAGAAAATACTCTATTGTAAATATGAGCGAAAGTAACTCAAAAGAATTAGAAAAGCGTAAAAAAACAGCAGGTATTGGCTTGTTATTTTTAGCTATTGGCGTAATTGGCATTATATGTGCAACCTTACTATAACTAAGAGATACAGATTTATGATTATATCCTGCAACATTTACAGAGCAGTTAGTCTTAGGATTGACTGCTTTTTCCGTACCCAGAAAGGAGTGATTTATGCGTATAAAATGGAACAAAGACACCGTATCAGAGCTAGTGATAAGAAATAGACACAGCAATCCGCAGGGACAGAGGGTGCTATAATTTCAAACGAAATTTTTCATTTTAAGGAGGACATCATGTTAGAACTTACAATATCAAGTATAACGACTGCAATTATCAACCTAATAGTTTTTTTATTAGTACCAGTTATTTGGTGGTTTATCAGACACAGAAAAGAAACGTGTTTTTTTAAATGGATAGGTTTTTATAGACCACAATTAAAAAGTAAATGGTGGATTTTACTTATCTTTGCTGTTTTGTATTATTTCTTTTACAATTTTGATTTTACACAGCTTGTTGACCCTAAAACATTAGAATACATAGAAAGTAGTTCTGCCATATCAGCCAATGTTTTTGCAGGAATAGGTTTTACTGCAATTTTACCTGCTTTCATTGAAAATTTTGTAGCAAATGGCGTCGCAGAAGAAGTTTTATATAGGGGCTTTTTATGTAAAAGATTTTGCAATAAATTTGGAACTGTACAAGGTATAATTTTGTAGGCAGTTTTATTTGGATTAATGCACAATGTATTATATATTTTAGCTGGTCTTGAAGTAGGCTTGTGGTATCACACATTAACATTTGTTTTTACTGGAACTGGGGCATTATTATTGGGGTGGTTAAATGAGATGATTTTTAATGGTTCAATCATTCCTAGTATTTTATTACATGGTACTGGCAATTTTATTGCTTCAATGCTGATTGCTTTTGCATAAAATAAAGTATACATAAAGCAGTTAATCTTAAGATTGACTGCTTTTTAACAATATATGCGGATAATCAAAAATTAGTTAACCTTTTGCTGAACTATATATCTTTCTGGATTAACCGATGTTTAAATGGTATAATGTCAGAGAATAGAGTACATAAAAGTATATTGGAAAGATAAATGAACAAGATCTGCAGATAAATGATTTCAGTAAGTGTTGCATAAATATATATAAGTTTTGTAGCATGAATGCTGAAGATTTTGGAAAAAGGAGAACAGCCGCCATGGGAAAGATCCATAATGTAGAAAAACTTACAGACAACCGTTTTGTCAACCTGTATCATGTAAACGCCACCAGTGTTCATAATACGCCTGTGTCCTATTTTGTAGCGTCGCGGGCAAAAGCTGTGGGCGAACTGAAACTGAAAACAGGAAAAAACGATCCGGACGGTGTTATCATCTACAGCCTGTACGGGGAGAAAAAAGACAGGGTGGTTCTGATCCGCCAGTATCGCTATACCCTTGGCGGATATGTATATGAATTTCCTGCGGGGCTGGTAGAGCCGGGAGAAGATTTTCATGAAGGGGCAGTCCGTGAAATGTATGAGGAGACAGGGCTTGTCTTTACTCCACTGCATGTGGATCCGGCATTTGAAAAGCCATATTTTACCACCGTAGGTCTTACGGACGAATCCTGCGCTACTGTTTATGGTTACGCTTCCGGTGAGATCAGTAAGGCGGCTCAGGAGGACAGTGAGGAGATTGAGGTGGTTCTGGCAGACCGGAATGAGGTGAGACGTATTCTGAAGGAAGAACCAGTGGCTATTATGTGTGCCTATATGCTGATGCATTTTCTGAAGGATGAGGAGCCGTTTGGGTTTTTGAATGAGAAGCTATAATTGAATATATATGGCATTGCTTTAGTTAAAAGAAAAAGTATTTCATATCTATAAACTGCATGATATAATATATTATATCGTTATACTGATGAGATATAAAGAAAGGAGCAGTTTTACAGTGGAATTAGATAAAAAATCGCAAATGCCCTTGTATGCTCAGCTGATGAAAAAAATTCGAGAACAGATTCAGGATGGTACGTTTAAGGCTGGAGATCAGATACCTACAGAAAGTGAACTGGCAGATATGTATCAGGTAAGCCGAATTACAGTTCGAAGAACCATAGAAGAATTATGTGCTCAGGGATTTTTAGTAAAGAGACAGGGAAAGGGAACTTTTGTGGAGGAACCTAAGATTTTTCGAAAGGTGGAAAAGGACAATAATATGAGCTTTTCCCAGGCCTGTCATTCAAATGGCAGAAAACCCTCTTCTCATGTGTTGAATTGTCAATTGGAGAATGTGGAAGAATGGCAGGAAGATTTTTTTGGTATGACAAGTAATGAGCAGTTATATCATGTAGAAAGGATTTTGTCTGCAGATGATCTTCCGATCATTTATGAACATATTTATATACCAATTAGCCGTGTTCCTGATTTTCAGGTTCAAAAACTGGAAAATGGCTCTTTGTTTCGATTGTTTCAGGAAGAGTACCATGTAAAGGAATCTGAAAAAGCCAGAAGTACCGTTGAAGTACGAGCTGCCTCCAGGTCTATTGCAGAGTGTCTTAAGATGAATCAGGGAGAACCTGTGATGATTTTGGTAAGTTATATGAATGATGATAAAGAGAAACCTTTATATATCAGCTATGAAATTATAGCAGGTTCCCGCTACAGAATTTCAATGTAAAAAGGTTATAGTTAGTTTTACAAAAGAGCTTTAAAAGCAGTTATCTGACGAAAAATGTCAGTGTAAACCTGTTTTTAAAGCTCTTTTTTTGGACTTTTATCACAAAAATTCTGTGTAAAAAATATTGAAATTTTACAAAGTTTTTACCTCGACCAAACATCATATTGAAATATAACATTATATAATGATATGATTATATCAACGAAAGGGGGAACAGAAATTGGAGAAAAAATTCTCAATGGTAATCACAGCGCAGCATTTGTTTGATGGCGTTAATTCAAGTGAATATGAAGGTTATTTATGCTTGAAAGACAACAGGATCGTGCAGAAAGAAAAAGGAAAACCATCAAAAGAAATTCTGGAACAGTCGGATCATGTGCTGCAATTTACTGAAGAACTGGTTATGCCGGGAATTACAGATACGCATACATTTTTTACCGGTTATGCTGTTTTCCATGTTGGCGCAGATCTTTCAGAAGTACGGGATAATAAAAAAGGGTTGGAGATCCTGGAGGCTTATGAGAAGAAACACAATCCTAAAGAGGTATTGCTTGGACATGGATGGCAGCCTGAAAAATGGAACAGGCAGGATGGGGAACAGATGTTGGAAGAAAACTATTCAGACAGACCCGTAATTCTCTTTGCAGCAGACCGTTCTACATGTATGATGAATCTGGCAGCCAAGAAAAAATATCAGTTTACGCCGGAAACCTGTTATCCAGAGAGTTATTATCGCGTAATGTCAGCGTATCTAAATGACAGAGAGTTTATAGATCAGGAATTTTCAGATTATATGACATTGATGAACTCCCGGGGAGTAACTACTGTAAAAGAAATGGGATTTGATGACTTTTATGGTTTTACCGAGTATCTGAAAGAGATGGAAGAGAATGACAGACTTCGGATGAGGATACATTTCATGTCTCAGCCGGTAGGCGCTCCGATGAATCTTCCCTATGCCAGAAAAATGAGAGATCAGTTTACCGGGGATAAGGTCAGATTCAGTGGTTTCAACCGCATGACAGACGGAACGATTGCTTCTGGAAAAGGAGAACTGAAAGAAGCATACGCAGGAAAAGATTATATTTGCACAGAGAATATCCCATGGGAGGAGATTGAAGCGGATGTTCTGAAAGCAGATGAGGAAGGTTTCCGTTGGAGTCTTCATGCTCAGGGCGACGGGGCTGTGGGTAAAATCGCAGATATTTATGAAAAATGTCAAAAGTCAGGCGGCAAACTGAAAAATAGACATGCAATTACAGATATGGAATTTACGTCTCCTGATGATTTGGAAAGACTTGGAAAATTAGGGGGTTCGGCAGAGCTTTATTTTCAGATTATGTCTCTTGATCCGGCGGATGTCCTTATTGAGAATATTAACAGGACTATTGGAAAGGAACGAGGAAAATATTACTGGAACAGAAGGAAGATGCAGGACAGTGGAATGAACCTCAGCGGCGCCACAGACCTTCCGCTTATGATTACCAGTGTTCCCCAGTCTATATATTATTCCTGCGGAGGTTATATGGATGGGAGAGAGGAAACTTTCCAGAAAGAAAACACAATTACGGTATCGGAAATGCTGAAAGCCTGGACTGCTGGAGGCCAGAGAAATCTGGGACAGGAAAATATCCTGGGAACTCTTGAGGAAGGAAAGCTGGCAGATATCACAGTTTTTGACAGAAATCTTTTGACTGCAGATATTAAAAAAATCAGAGAAGCAAAAGTGATTATGACAATCATGGATGGACAGATTGTTTATAAAAAATAAAAGGTAAGGAAAAAGGAAATGGAAAATAAGAAAAAATTTAAAATTCATATGCCCCATGTTCTGACATTGATCTTCTTTTTGATCGTTGTTGTGGCAGTTCTCACATGGATACTTCCAAGCGGAGAATTTGAAAGACAGGTGATTGAAACATCTGCCGGAGAGAGAAGCGTAGCAGTGGCGGGAACCTACCAGCCAGTGGACAAGGTTATGGAAGACGGAACTGATTTAAAACAGGGAATTACTCAGGTGCTAATGGCGCCTGGCAAAGGTATTCAGTCAATGGCAGAAGTCCTTGCTTTTGTATTTATCATTGGTGGGGTTTTCCAGATCATGGCAAAAACAAATGCCTTGAATATGGGAATCCAGAAAATTGTTAAAAAGCTGGGATCAAAAGAAATTCTGATCATTCCCATTTTGATGATACTGTTTGGATTAGGGGGAAGTACCTTTGGTATGTCAGACGAGTTGGTTCCTTTTTATCTATTGATCATGCCGATTATGTTTGCCATGGGTTATGACTCTATGACTACATTTATGACCGTATGTCTTTCAGCAACAGTAGGATATGCGGCATCTACTGTAAATCCATTCTGTGTACTGATCGCCCAGGGAATCGCAGGGATTCAGGGTAATCCTCAGCTGGTATTCCGTATGATCCAGTGGCTGATCATGATGAGTGTTATCATTGGTTTTGTAACATGGAGAGCGCTGAAAATAAAGAAGAATCCAGAGAAATCAATTACTTACCAAAGTGATATTCTGAAAAAGAAAGAAATGAATACAGATGTGGATTTTGACAAGCCAATGACAATCCGTCAGAAACTGGTTCTTCTTACCTTTGTAGTAGGAATGATTATTGTAGTGGTAGGTCTGGTGAAAAACGGATGGTATATGAATGAGCTTTCCATGTGCTTTTTGGCAATGGGAATTTTGATGGGAATCTTCGGAGGATTAAAAGAAACTGAGATTGCAGAAGAATTTATTAATGGAGTGAAAGATATTGCGTTTGCAGCAATGGTAATTGGTTTTTGCAGCGGTATTATGGTAGTTGCACAGGATGGAATGATTATTGATACGATCCTAAACGCCTTAAGTAATTTGGTAGCCACATCCAGCAATGCAGTATTTTCAGCAGTTATGTATGTAGTGCAGTCTTTACTGACACTTCTTGTACCTTCTTCCTCTGGGTTGGCAGCTCTTTCCATGCCGGTCATGGCTCCTTTATGTGATCTTCACGGAGTAAATCCAGAAGCGGCAGTAACTGCTCTTCAATATGGAAATCAGCTTACAAACTTAATGAGCCCTGTAGCAGGAACAACAGTAGCAGGACTTGCAATCTGCAAAATATCTTTTGCTCAGTGGTGGAAAACAATCTGGAAAGTATTTTTGATTCTGGCAGCACTGGCAATTGCATTTTGTACCATATCTGCAGGATTATAAAAATAATAAATAACAAAAATAATTAAAAAAGGAGAATAAAAAAATGAACAGACCAGAAGAATTGATCAAAAAAATTTATGAGGAACAGGGACATATTCAGGATGTATTTTTTGCAGCATGCGGAGGATCTCTGGTAGATCTTTACCCGGGATATTACTTTATTAACGCGGAATCAGAGACAATGCACTCCCACTGGCTTACCGCAAAAGAGCTGATCGTATCTCCGTCTAAATTCCTGAAAAAGGGAGCCCTTGTAATACTTTGTTCTCATGGCGGCAATACAAATGAGACAGTAACTGCTGCGAAGCTTGCGAAAGAACGCGGTGCAGCTATCATTACCATGACGCATAATCCAGATTCCATCTGTGCCCAGGAGGATATGAATCCGGTTGTATATAGCTGGGAAGACGATACAGATGAGAAAGACAGACCTCAGGGCATTGTAATGCGGGTACTGAATGAATTAATGAAAATGCAGGAACCGTCTTATACAAAATACGAAGCTGTTCTGGACGGACTGAAAAAAGCAGACAGAATTGTTCGCGCAGCATTGAAAAAAGTACAGAACCGTACCTGGGTATTTGCAGAAAAATATTTTAATGAACCTTTCCTGTATATTATGGGTTCAGGCGCTTCCTATTCTCAGGCATATGGATTTTCCATCTGTTCTCTTCAGGAAATGCAGTGGATGGACTGCTGTTATCTCCATTCCGGTGAATATTTCCACGGACCTTTTGAATGCACAGACGAAGACCATCTGTACATTCTGTTAATGGGAACCGGAGCAGCAAGAGAAATGGATGAAAGAGCCCTTACCTTCCTTGAGAAATATGGAAAGAAGTATGAGGTTATCGACGCAGTAGAACTGGGAATCAATGAGATTGATGAGAGCGTAAATGAATATTTCTGTCCAATGCTGTTTTATGCAATGTCTGTTGCATATCGTACAGGACTTCAGGATAAGAGAAGACATCCTCTGGATATGAGAAGATACATGGGTGTTGTAGAATATTAATTATCAAAAAAGGAGAAGAACAGTGGCAAAATATAATACAAAAGTATTGGGATTTGGAGATAATGTGGTTGATCTTTACGAGCATTCACATATGATGTACCCAGGTGGAAACTGCGTGAATCTTTGCGCTTATTCCAAGATGTTTGGAGTGGAAAGAGCTGCATATATGGGTTACTTTGGAAGTGATGATATTGCAGAATTTGTGATTTCTGTTTTACACAAGCTGGATATTGAAACTGTAAAATGCAGACAGCTTGTAGGTGAAAATGGCTGGTCTAAATGTACTTTGATTGAAGGCGACCGTATTTTTGGCGATTATAATAAAGGCGGCGTCAGAGGAAAAACTCCATACGTTCTTGATCGGTTTGATCTGGAATATATGAAGCAGTTTGACTTTGTACATACTGGAAATTACTGCTATACAGAATCACAGCTGGAAGTAATGAAAGAAGCAGGCATCAAAATTTCCTTTGATTTTTCAGATGATTCTTCAAAAGAATACTATGAAAAATATGCGCCGTATGTAACATATGCGTTTTGTTCTTTTGATGGAAACGATGAAGAAGCCCGTGAACATCTGAAATTTATTCATTCATTGGGACCGGAAATCGCTTCACTGACAAGAGGCTCTAAAGGCTGTATTATGTATGATGGAGAACAGTTCTATGTACAGCCTGCTACACCGGTTAAGACAGTGGTAGACACGATGGGCGCAGGTGATTCTTTCCTTACAGCTTTTATGGACTGTTATGTAGATCTGACAAAAAAAGGAACAGAAAAATCCGAAGCTATACGTACTGCACTGGCAGAAGCATCTGAATTTGCAGCTTATGTATGCACATTAAACGGAGCATTTGGATACGGAAAATCATATGAGGATTAAGGATAAATGATATATCAGGGAGACGCAAAAGAATACATTTATGATACTCCAGGTATTTTGTGTAAAATCTTAAAAAATGAACAAGCTATCCTTGAGGAAAGTATGGGCTTTCTGAAAAAAAGAAAGATATCGGAAATCTGGATTACAGGTTCTGGATCCTCTTATAATGCAGCAGCTTCGGTGGCTGCATTTGCAAAAAAAACGCTGGGTATACGGGTTACTCCTGTATACCCAGTAATGCTTATGGAGGACTGTAGATTTCTTTCCGAGGATGCAGTGGTACTTGGGATTTCTCAGCAGGGAACCAGTACGGCAGTTATAGAGGCGCTGGATAAAGTACGAAAACAAGGAATTATAGGAATTTCTGTAACTGGAGAATATAATACGGAAATTACTCGTCACAGTGACAGAAATATTTATGTGGAATGTGGTTATGAAGATGCCGGGGCTACGACAAAAGGGTATACGGCCACGGTTCTTACTTTATTTCTTTTTGCCCTTAGGCTGGGGCGGGAAATGGGAAAAATAAGCGAATGCCAATTTGTAAATGATAAAGAACGGCTGAAAAAAGTTATTGAAAACATGGACAGGATATTAGAAACATGTGAGGACTGGTGTCAGGAAACTGTGGAAAAATTAAAAAGAAGCAGAGATATGGTGATCATTACAGCCAATACTTTACAGGGGGCTCTTTTGGAAGGCGTTCTGAAGTTTTCGGAAACCTGCCGTTTTCCAGTGAGAGGATACGAAGCGGAAGAGTTTATGCATGGAGTTTATAATGCGGTGACAGAAGAAACGGATTTCTTATATTTCTTCCCGCCTGACGGGTATGAGCTTAAGCGTATGGAACAATTGTTCAAGTATTATGAAAGACAGGGGTATTGCCAGTATGCGGTGAACTGGAAAGGTAGTTCTAATGCATATGGGGGAGTATTTTTAAATGACCCGGATTTTTCAGTTCTGGAATATACGCTTCCTCAGCAGATGCTTTTTGTGCTGACATCAAGAGAACGTAAGATCGATCTGAATATACCAAAAGACCCGGATTTTCATAAGTATATGGGAAGTAAATTAGAAAAATAGAGAAGGAAAATCAAAATGGAAAAATTAATTAAAAGAGAACAGATTGCCGGAATGAATATTCATTATCTTTTTTATTCGTTAGAATATTTTTTGGATGCGCAGGTAAAGGTGGGAATAAAGACCATTGAGCTGTGGCCGGGAACGCCCCATTTCTTTTTGAGTTATATGGAATATTCTGATTGTAAAAAAGTAAGAAAACTAATGGATGAAAGAAATCTTACAGCTAAGATCATTACGCCGGAAAACTGTACATATCAGTATCAGTTTGCCGCACAGGAAAAGGAACAGTTTGAGAAAAGTCTTGGATATTTTAAGAAGGCTCTGGATGCAGGAGAAGAACTGGGCGTTGAAATTATGGCTGTTAATTCCGGCTGGGGATATTGGAATGAAGAAAGGGAAGAGGCGTGGAAACGGTCAAAAGAAATGCTTAGTATACTGGCAGAGTATGCGAAAACAAAAAATATCCGTCTGGCTATGGAATCTCTTCGTCCTCAGGAATCAAACCTTGCCACAACAGTAACGGATGTAAAAAGAATGTTGGATGAAGTAAATCATCCGAATCTCAAGGCCATGATAGATACTACGGCTATGGGAGTGGCCGGGGAGAGTATAGATCAATGGTTTGAATTTTTGGGTGAAGATATTATTCACATGCATTTTATTGACGGAACTCCATATGGACACTTAGTCTGGGGAGACGGAAATCACAGCATGGAAGAATTTTTGCATGCATTAAACCGTCACGGCTATAAGGGATATTTAGGTCAGGAAATTACAGAGTTTGATTATTTTCAGAATCCAGCTGCGGCAGATTTAAAAAATATGAAAGCCTATGAGCCTTTTATCCGATAAACCTCTGAAGGAGGAAAGCATAATGACAAATAATATAAGAAAAATAAGGACTGTTATTTTTTTGTCCTGTGGAATTATTCTGGGGATACTGTGTGGTAAGTCTGTTTCTGTAAGCGCTGAGGAAAAGGTAACAGTGGGAACCAATGCGGAGTATGCGCCTTTTGAATATCTTGACAGTGATGGAAAACTTACGGGGTTCGATTATGAGCTTTTGGAAGCTATTGCAGAAGAAGAAAACCTGGAATTAGTGTGGAAAGACATGCCCTTTGATTCCTTGATAGGTTCCATGGAAGCAGGAGATATCAAAATAATCGCTGCGGCAGTGGGACCTACAAAAGAACGAGAAAAAAGTATGGACTTTTCGGATGTGTACTATACGGGATCTCAAAGTATTATTTTTCTGAAAGACAGACCTGTGGAGGATTTTGAAGGTCTGGCAGGAATGAAAATAGCGGTATTGGAAGGTTCCCAAAGTGATTTTATAGCTTCAGGAGAAAATACAGATTATGGTGAAATAAAGGATGCAGAAGTAATCCGTTTTAAAAATGCAGCCAGTGCAGTAATGGAATTAAAAAATGGCGGAGCAGATGCTGTACTGATTGATACAATTATGGCAGAAATATACTGCCGCCAGAATAAGGATATTGCATATGTGCAGATTGACGGCACACAGGAAGACACTGTTTATTGCATAGAAAAAGGCAATTTGGAGTTAGTGGAGACTGTTAACAGCGGATTGAAAAAGGTAAAAGAATCGGGAAAATATGACGATCTATATGAAAAATATTTTTCCGGGGATAGTGAAATACAGGTTACTGAGGCAGCAGAAGACACAGGGTTTTTGGATACGCTGAAATTTATTTTTTTAGAAGAAAACAGATGGCAGTATTATCTGAAAGGTTTGGAAGTAACACTTTTAGTTTCTCTTTTATCTGTAATTCTGGGAAGTGTCTTGGGGTTGGCAGTGGCCATAATCCGGTTGAATGCAGACAGAAAGAAAAAAGAAACATTACTTTCTCGATTTATGAGTCTTTATGTGGATGTGATCCGCGGAACCCCATCCGTATTACAGCTGATGATCATATACTTTGCCGTATTTCACAGCCAGATGGGATATGTGGCTGCAGTGGTAAGTTTTGGTATTAATAGCGGCGCTTATGTTTCAGAGGTGATTCGAGGGGGCATTCTGGCAGTAGATAAAGGACAGAGTGAAGCAGGCAGATCATTGGGTCTTAGCTATGGGGAAACTATGTATTTTATTATATTGCCTCAGGCGGTAAAAACAATTCTTCCGGCTATGGGAAATGAATTTATTCAGCTGATTAAGGAAACTTCGATTTTGGGATATGTGGGAATTTTGGATCTTACAAAGGCATCCAGTTATGTTTCCTCCAGGACATATCAGATGTTTTTACCTCTGGCAGCCGCAGGAATTTTGTATTATTTTATTGTAAAATTTTTATCAGTTATGTTAGAGAGACTGGAAAGGAGGTTAAGACAAAGTGATTAAAGTAAAACAGCTGAAGAAAAGTTTTGGAGGAAACCAGGTTTTAAATGGTGTGGATATATGTATTGATAAGGGAGAATGTATTTGCATTATCGGACCGTCGGGATCAGGAAAATCTACATTTCTTCGGTGTCTGAACCTTCTGGAAATGCCGGATGAAGGGCAGATAATTATTAACGGACAGGATATTCTGGATAAAAAAATGAACGTTGATAAATATAGAGAAAATATAGGAATGGTATTTCAGCATTTTAACCTGTTTCCTAATATGTCTGTACTCAGGAACATCACTCTGGCGCCAGTTCGTTTGGGCAAATGGAAAAAAGAAGAGGCTGATGCCAAAGCCATGGAACTTTTAAAACGGATCGGGTTGGAAAATAAAGCAGATACATATCCGAATAAACTTTCTGGAGGGCAAAAACAAAGAGTTGCCATTGCCAGGGCGTTGGCTGTAAATCCAGAAATCCTGCTTTTTGACGAGCCCACATCTGCACTGGATCCAGAAATGGTAGGCGAAGTATTAGAGGTTATGAAAAATCTGGCAAAAGAAGGGATTACCATGTTAGTGGTAACTCATGAGATGGGATTTGCCAGAGAAGTCAGCAATCGAGTGCTTTTCTTTGATAAGGGCGTAATCCTGGAACAGGGAGCACCAAGAGATATATTCGAAAATCCCATGGAGAAAAGAACAAAAGATTTTTTAGCTAAGGTATTGTGACCTAAGAAGTCTTAGGGATTTGGCTCGTTGGTGTGAACGCAGCGAGCAGTAATATTAAAGAAGCTGTTTCACAAAATTTAAGGCAGCAGCTTGACAAATAAGAGGGAAACATGCTATAGTTTTTATGGTTATAAAAGCTATAGTGTGTTACTCTTTGGGAGGCATTAACTATACATAACAAGAAGTGTTTATGTGTAGTAGTGTCTTTTTTTGTACAAAAAACCGGTTGAAACAGGATACAGCTGCGTATACTCACTTCTTAGATGATAATAAAATAAGAAGGAGTAAAGTAAGAATGAAAGACAAAATTTTCAGTGTTCTTCAGCGTATAGGACGAAGCTTTATGCTCCCTATCGCCATCCTTCCGGTAGCAGGCCTTCTGCTGGGTATCGGAAGTTCGTTTACGAACGCAACCACTATTGAAACTTATGGATTAACAAAAATTCTGGGAGATGGAACCATTCTCCACTATCTTCTCATGATTATGAATAAGGTAGGAAGCGCTGTTTTTGACAACCTGCCTTTGATTTTTGCAGTAGGCGTTGCCATTGGGATGGCAAAAAAAGAGAAAGAGGTTTCCGCTCTTTCTGCAGTAATTGCTTATTTTGTTATGAATACAGCAATCAACGCCATGCTTATCAACAACGGACTGATTCTTGAAAATGGAGAGATTGCAGAATCTGTCCTTGAGGGAACAATTACTTCCGTCTGCGGTATTCAGTCTCTTCAGATGGGCGTATTTGGAGGAATTATTGTAGGCCTTGGAGTGGCGGCTCTTCATAATCGCTTTTATAGAATCCAGCTTCCAAGCGCATTGTCTTTCTTTGGAGGAACAAGATTTGTTCCTATTATTTCTACGATCGTATACATGTTTGTGGGAATTTTGATGTATTTTGTATGGCCGGCAGTTCAGAATGGTATTTTTGCACTGGGTGGTCTTGTGACAGGTTCCGGATATGCGGGAACGCTGATCTTTGGTCTCATTAAGAGAGCGCTGATCCCGTTTGGACTGCATCACGTATTCTATATGCCTTTCTGGCAGACTGCAGTTGGCGGCACTATGGAAGTGGCAGGTCAGATGGTACAGGGTGGACAGAATATCTTTTTTGCACAGCTGGCTGATTCCGCAAATATTGCACATTTCAGTGCAGATGCTACCAGATATTTTTCCGGCGAGTTTATTTTTATGATCTTTGGTCTTCCCGGCGCAGCGCTGGCTATGTATCAGTGCGCGAAGCCTGAAAAGAAAAAAGCAGCAGGCGGTCTTCTCCTTTCTGCAGCTCTGGCATGTATGGCAACAGGTATCACAGAGCCGCTGGAATTTTCTTTCCTGTTTGTAGCGCCGGCTCTTTTTGCAGTACAGGTGATCCTTGCAGGTTCTGCTTATATGATCGCTCATATGCTGAATGTTGCGGTAGGTCTTACTTTTTCCGGCGGATTTCTTGACTTTTTCCTGTTTGGTATTCTTCAGGGAAATGAAAAGACCAGCTGGCTTCGAGTAATCCCTGTAGGTATTATCTACTTCCTTTTATACTATTTTATTTTTAAATTCATGATCCGGAAATTTGATTTCAAAACTCCTGGACGTGAAGAAGACGATGTGGAAACAAAACTTTATACAAAGGCAGACGTGAATGCCAGAAAAGCTGCAGCCGGAGAGGTACAGGCTTCAGACAGTGAGGATCCGGTCAGCGAGGCGATCACCAGAGGCCTTGGCGGCAAAAAGAATATCAGTGATGTGGACTGTTGTGCAACAAGGCTTCGTTGTACGATCCACGATGCTTCCAGGGTCAATGACAGCATCCTGAAAGCAACAGGAGCTTCCGGCGTAGTCCATAAAGGAAATGGAGTGCAGGTTATTTACGGACCAAATGTGACGGTGATTAAATCTAATCTGGAGGATTATCTGGAAAAAGCTCCGGATACCTATGCAGAAACAGAGGAAGCAGGAGAAACAAAGCAGGAAGAAACAAAGAATACAGAAACAGAGAAAAAGGTTGTAAAACGCATCGTGATCTCCAGCCCTGTTACCGGAATGGCAGCGGATCTGGGAACAGCTCCTGACGAAGCTTTTGCACAGAAGATGATGGGAGACGGCGCCGTAGTAACACCTGAGGAAGCATTTGTATGTGCTCCGGAGGATGGAGAAGTTGCTTTTGTATTTGACACAAAGCATGCTATTGGATATATGACAGATTCCGGGATCAGCCTCCTGATCCACGTAGGAATCGATACAGTAAAATTAAATGGAGAGGGATTTGAGGTTCTGGTGGAAAACGGACAGAAGGTAAAAAAAGGTCAGCCTATGCTGAAGCTGGATCTGGATTATCTGAAAGCCAATGCGCCGTCTCTGGCGACGCCGGTTCTCTGTACGGAGCTTGAAGACGATCAGAGGATCCGTCTTCTGAAAGAGGGACCGGTGAAAGCAGGAGAACCACTGTTTGAGGTGGAAGTGCTGAACTAGGATCCGATGGGGAAAGATACGGATGATGTACAGGATAGTGAAGGTTTTAAATCATAATACATTTATTGGGATTCGAAGTAAAGATAAGTGTAAATGTCTGATCATGGGAAAGGGCATTGCTTTCGGCAGAAAGGTGAGCGAAAGTATTTCCGTGGGAGAAGATGCAAAAGTCTACACGCTGACGGAACTTACGGAAAGAGGATCAGCAGAAGAGATCATTCGCTCCGTTCCTCCGGAGTGCCTGGAGCTGGCAGGAGAGATCCTTGATCATGCAGAAAAAGTATTTGGTCAGATTGATCGTTCTATTTTATTCCCTATGGCAGATCACCTTGCTTTTGCTGTACAGCGTATCCGAAACCAGGAACAGATTAGTAATCCTCTTACGGAGGATATACGGATCCTGTTCCATCAGGAATACAAGGTTGCCAAGTGTGCCGAACAGCTTCTCAGGGAAAGGCTTCATGTGGAAATTGATGAGCATGAGATCGGATATATTGCCCTTCATGTTCATGCAGCTATCGAAGATCAGAAAGTTTCCCAGGCCATGCAGCTGACCAGGGCGGTAAGAGACTGTATCTCTCTGGTAGAAAAACAGACAGGGACCACCATTGACGTAATGTCTCTTTCTTATAACAGGCTGATGAACCATATCCGTTATATGGTGGCACGCGCTCTCAGCGGGGAAAAACTGAAGGTAAATATGAACGATTATATTTCCATACGTTTTCCAAAAGCATTCGATATGGCATCCCAGGTGTGCGGAGAAATGATGAAAAATCTGAAGATCTGCCTGGATGATGTGGAGGTCGGATATCTTGCCATGCATCTGGAACGTGTGATGGATACGGAATTAAAGTAAGTGTTCATGCGGCTCGTTGCTGTAAAGGTCGTGAACAGCAATGAATTGAATGATGATATGCAGAGTACTTTTTAAAATACTATGGTAAAAAAGATAGATATAATGTAAAATAAAACAAAAAACAAAAAATGGAGGAATATCATGAAATCATTTGAGTACACAATTAAAGACGAACTGGGAATCCATGCAAGACCGGCAGGACTTCTTGCAAAAGAGGCTAAAAAATACAGCTCTGTATGTATGATCGAAAAAGGTGGCAAAAGCGTAAAACTTTCTCAGCTCATGATGCTGATGTCTCTTGGTGCGAAACAGGGAGATCTTGTTAAGGTGACTGCAGAGGGTGAAGATGAGGATACTGCTATTGCAGAACTGGAGAAATTCTTTAACGAAAATCTCTAATCACAAAATATAGAAGCCACAGGTCAGGGAGGAAAAAAGTATGCAGAGTTTCCAGGGAAAATCCGTATATAAAGGAATTGTAATGGGACCGGTAGTCGTCCTCAAAAAGAATGATTATCAGGTAAAGAGATCCAGGATCGAGGATGCAGATGCTGAGACCAGCCGTGTTCAGGAGGCAGTAAAGCGTTCTCAGGAACAGCTTCAGAAGCTTTATGACAAGGCACTGAAAGAAGTCGGAGAGGCAAGCGCGGCTATTTTTGAAGTACATCAGATGATGCTGGAGGATGAGGATTATCTGGAGGCTATTCAGAATATGATCCAGACAGAAATGGTAAACGCAGAATATGCGGTTGCAGTAACAGGGGATAACTTCTCTCAGATGTTTGCATCTATGGATGATGATTATATGAAAGCCCGTGCAGCAGACATCAAGGACATTTCAGAACGTCTGGTCCGCAATCTCAGCGGACAGGAAGATGCAGACTTAAGTGACATCGATCCGTCTGTCATTGTAGCGGATGATCTGAGTCCCAGTGAAACTGTTCAGATGGATAAGGAAAAGATCCTTGCTTTTGTTACGGTTCATGGTTCCACCAACTCTCATACTGCGATCCTTGCCCGTATGATGAATATTCCGGCGCTGATCGGAGTTCCTCTTGCACTTGACGAACTGAAAAATGGTACGACTGCAGTAGTAGACGGATTTACCGGACAGGTAACTTTTGAGCCGGATGAAGAAACTCAGGCAGCCACACTTAAAAGAGTTCAGGAAGAAAAAGAGAAACTTGCTCTTCTGCAGGAACTGAAAGGAAAAGAAAATATCACACTTGATGGTAAAAAGATCAATATCTATGCAAATATCGGAAGTGTTGGAGATATCGGCTATGTTCTGGAGAATGATGCAGGCGGTATCGGACTTTTCAGAAGTGAATTCCTGTATTTAGGCAGAAATGATTTTCCTACAGAGGAAGAACAGTTCCAGGCATATAAGCAGGTTGTGCAGACTATGGCCGGTAAGAAGGTCATTATCCGTACCCTTGATATCGGGGCGGATAAGCAGGTGGACTATTTTAATCTTGGAAATGAAGAGAATCCGGCACTGGGATACCGTGCGATCCGTATCTGTCTGAAGCAGCCGGATATCTTTAAAACTCAGCTGAGAGCTCTTTTCCGTGCAGCTGTATACGGTAACCTTTCTATCATGTATCCAATGATCACTTCTGTTGAGGAAGTGGAAAAGATCTATGAGATTGTGAAAGAGGTGGAGATCGAGCTGAAAGCCCAGGAAATTCAGTACAGGATTCCGGAACAGGGAATTATGATCGAGACTCCGGCAGCTGTTATGATCAGCGACCGTCTGGCTGAGATGGTAGACTTTTTCAGCATCGGAACAAATGACCTGACTCAGTATACTCTGGCGATCGACCGTCAGAACGAAAAACTGGATGATTTTTACAATCCGCATCATGAAGCAGTTCTGCGGATGATACAGATGGTTGTAGACAATGCACATAAATGCGGCAAATGGGCAGGTATCTGTGGGGAGCTGGGCGCTGACCTGACTCTGACAGAGAAGTTTGTCCGCATGGGACTGGATGAGCTGTCCGTGGCTCCGTCCATGATTCTGAAACTCCGCAAGATCGTCCGGGAAATGAAAGCAGAAGATTGAATATAGAGATTGTTAACAGGTATCGAAGCCAGATATTTTTACTATATGTTAATATCTGTCATAAAAGCTTTTTGCGAGACATCGGAACTGTGTTCCGGTGTCTTTTTGCAGTTAATATTTCGGATATGCTTATTTATTGTATGATTTCATATTATATGAAACTGAGATTTATAAAAACATATGTGGTAAGAGTAAATATGCCTCGAGATTCTTCGACAAAACTTGACAGGATTCTCCATATGAAATACAATGTTCCCTAACTGAAAAGGGAATTTACAGAAAAGGAGACAACCATGGTCTATTCGTTTTATCAACTGCTCTGGCTGTACATGATTTATTCGTTTATAGGCTGGTGCGGAGAAGTTGTTGTGGCAGCAGTAAAAAGACACCGTTTTGTAAACCGGGGGGCAGTCAGCGGCCCTTTTTGTCCGATTTATGGTCTGGGAGCTGCAGTGGTGGCTGTATTCTTTCCGGAGCTTAAAGGAAATCCGCTTTTTCTGTTTTTGGGCGGAATGGTAGTCAATACCTTTGTGGAATATGTGACAGGCCGTATTATGGAGATGAGCCTTCATAAAAAATGGTGGGATTATTCAGACCAGAAATTCAATCTGGGAGGATATGTATGCCTGAAAACCTCGGTTCTCTGGGGAATTTGTACCGTTCTTATGATTTATGTGCTGAACCCTGTATTTACCGGACTTGTGGGACTGATTCCAAAGCTCTGGGGAGAAATTATCCTGTGGGTGCTTTTTGGCCTGCTTATTGTAGATTTTATTGGAACAGTGATTGCTGTCTGGGGGCTGAAAAAGAAAAACGGTCGGATCGATCAGATCAGAGAAGGCCTTGGACGTACTTCAAAGCTTCTTGAAAATACCATGACCAGACGGCTTCAGGCGCGTATGATCAAAGCGTATCCCAATCTTGAGAAGGAAGAAAAGGAGGATGTCTTTGCTTCCGGATGTGGTTTCTATAAACTGGCCTGCCTGTTTTTTATCGGAGCCTTTCTCGGAGATATTACAGAGACTGTTTTCTGTCGTTTTTCCATGGGAAGATGGATGAGCCGCAGCAGTGTGGTATTTGGGCCGTTCAGTATTGTATGGGGACTTGGCTGCGCCATGCTTACCTGGATTTTGTACAGATACAGGGAACAAAGTGACCGAAGACTGTTTCTTTGCGGGACGATTCTCGGCGGCGCCTATGAGTACATCTGCAGTGTGTTTACAGAGATTGTTTTTGGAACTGTATTCTGGGATTACAGTAAAATACCCTTTAATCTGGGCGGAAGAATTAATCTTCTGTATTGTTTTTTCTGGGGATTTGCAGCTATTATCTGGATGAAGGGTATTTATCCGTTTTTGTCCAGATGGATTGAAAAAATTCCGGTACGGATTGGAAAGCCTTTATGTATGATCATGGTTTTTTTTATGAGCGTAAATATAGCACTGTCCGGACTGGCTCTTGATCGGTATTCCAAAAGACATGATGGCCTTCCGGCAAAAAATGCTGTGGGAGAGCTGATGGATGACTGGTTCCCGGATCCTTATATGGAAAAGGTTTATCCGAATATTAAATTCAGGTAGGATAAAAGCCCTTTTGTGTCGGCAGAAATGCAGACATGAAAGGGCTTTTTTGGCAGCTTTATTTCTTTTTCTTTTCCAGATATTCATTCAGAGTGGCATTGGAAATGTCAGTGATAAACATATGGCCTGGCGCGTGAGTGATAACAATGGGCGGCTTTGCATTTTCAACAGCTGCCTGAGGTGTGACACCGCAGGGCCAGAACACAGGAATCTCTCCCGGGTAGATATCTACAGCCTCTCCGTAGTCCGGGTTCATGATATCGGTAACGCCGATTGCTTCCGGATCTCCCATCTGTACAGGGGCGCCATGAACATTTGGCATTTTTTCAGTGATCTCATAGGCTTTCTTTGCATTTTCCGGAGTCATTGGACGCATGGAGCATACCATAGGCCCGGAAAAAGGTCCGACAGGGACAGTCTGGATACTGGTTTTAAACATGGGGACATTCCGCCCCTGCGCAATGTGGCGGACTTCGATTCCTTCACGGATCAGCGCCTCCTCAAAAGAGAAGGAACAGCCGATCAGAAAGCCGACATATCCTTCTTTCCAGTATTGAGATGCATCAGTGATTTCCTTTGTAAATACTCCGTTTTCATAAATGCGGTATCTGGGGATATCTGTGCAGATATTTCCGCCTTCTCCCATGTCGTGAGTTTCAGGAGTGCCTTTGATGATTTCCAGAACCGGACAGGGAAAGGGATTTTTTGCTGTAAATTCTTCAAAATCTGCTGCATACTCCGGCGGCAGAATAACAAGATTTGCCTGGGCATAACCCCTGCACATTCCGGCTGTGGGAAAATCAATTTTACCCTGTCTGATCAGACTGCGGACTTGTGAGGGGGCCATATCTATATATGGTGTAATATCAAATGCCATAAAAGAGTCCTCCTTTTTTACGTTAATGTATAAAAATACTATACAGGAAAATAATGGAAAATGCAATTCTGTGTTGTCAGGGAGTGTTGATGTGGATAAGTCAGGTATATTAATAAAAGATTGGTGCATAAAATAAAAAGAAAGCAGCAGAAGGCGGCAGTTATGGCAGACCAGAAGCTTGATAATCTTTTAAATCTCGCCTTAGATTCTACAGAAGAGGAACGGAAAAAGTCAGGGAATTTGAATATCGGATACGAAGAACGGTCCGGAAACTGGGATATCATAGTAAAATATAGTGGTGATGCAGAGGCATTGTCAGGAGAAAGAATCCGGACAGTGCCTCTTTTGGGTGGATATGCAGTGGTGAATCTTCCGGAAGAAGAGATTCAGGAGTTTGCATCAAGACCACAGATAGAGTTTGTAGAGATTCCAAAGCGGTTGTATTTTCAGGTGAACCAGGCACTGGATGCCGCCTGCATCCGCCCGGTTCAGGAGGGATATTTTCCGGGAGCTGTGCAGACAGGAAACACAGTGGGCGATGTACCCGGACAGACAATCGGTAATATTACGGAGAATCAACAGGGGCTTTCCGGGCAGGGAGTGCTTGTGGGAATCGTGGACTCCGGGGTGGACTGGCAGCATCCTGATTTTTGCAATAAAGACGGCACAAGCAGGATCCTGAGGTTATGGGATCAGAGTCTTCTGGCAAAGCCCGGAGAAGATCCCCCGGAGGGATATGCAGCAGGAGTGGAATATACAAAAACAGATATCGACAGGGCATTGAGACTTTCCGGGGCAGAAGGAAAACAAATTGTTCGGGAACAGGACTTCAGCGGTCATGGAACCTCTGTTCTCGGAATTGCGGCAGGAAATGGCAGAGCTTCCGGAGGTGTGAACCGGGGAGTGGCTTATACCAGTGATATTATTGCCGTAAAAATGGGAATGCCCGGAGAGAATTCTTTTCCAAGAACAGCAGAGCTGATGCAGGGAGTTGATTATCTGGTCCGGCAGGCGGCAGAGCTTGGAAGACCAATGGCTGTTAATATCAGCTTTGGGAATAATTATGGATCCCACAGAGGAGATTCGCTTCTGGAGACATATTTAAGCAACGTATCTGATGCAGGAAGGACAGTGATCTGCGTGGGGACGGGAAATAATGGAAATGACAGCGTTCATACAGCAGGAATCCTGGAAACAGGTACGCAGGCAGAAATTCCATTCAGTGTCAGCCCCCGGGAGCCGGTGCTTAATGTACAGCTGTGGAAATCTTACGCAGATGAAATAGAAATTTCTCTTGTGACTCCTTCAGGAGAAAGGATAGGGCCTCTGTCTGAACAGATTGGAACTCAGAGATATCAGGCCGGAGAAACAGAGCTTCTGATCTATTATGGAAAACCAGGCCCTTTCCAGGTGACTCAGGAAATATATTTTGACTTTATTCCGAGAGGAGCTTATATTACAGGAGGTGTGTGGAAAATTCAGCTTCGGGGACGAAGGATCAAAGACGGCAGTTATCAGCTTTGGCTGCCGGGGGGAAGGGTTTTGAATCCGGCAACCGGATTTTATTATCCGAAGGCAGAGGAAACGCTTACGATTCCCTCTACTGCAGCTAAGGTAATTACAGTAGGAGCCTATGATTCCAGACTGAATGCCCCGGCAGATTTTTCAGGAAGAGGCGGGGGCAGCCTTTTTTATCCAAAGCCGGATCTGGCTGCGCCGGGAGTGGAAATTACAGCGCCGGTTCCCGGCGGAGGATATGGAACCGTAACCGGAACTTCGTTTGCTGCGCCTTTTGTTACAGGCTCGGCAGCGCTTTTGATGGAGTGGGGGATCGTTAGGAGAAATGATCCCTTTCTCTGGGGAGAAAAGGTGAAGGCTTATTTAAGAAGAGGCGCGCAGCCCCTGCCGGGATTTAATAAATATCCTGATAATCAGGTGGGGTATGGATGTCTCTGCTTAGAAAGCAGTTTGCCGGATTAAAATATTGTATTTGTAAAAAATGTATGCTACGATATATACACAATGTGTAAAAAAGCGAGGGAGAATATGGAAATAAAAGATATAATAAAAGAATTACGGGAAAGTACAGGAATGAATAGAAAAGAATTTTGTGAGTATTTTGGTATTCCTTACAGAACTGTAACAGAATGGGAAAGAGGAACAAGAAAAATGCCGGATTATGTTTTTAGATTATTAGCATACAGGATAAAAATGGAAAATTTTGCAGGAAAGGAAGAGGTGGATGAAGAATAGGATAATTAATGTACAAAATGTTCCAATTTCAATTTCAAAACAAGAACTGGATAATTATATTTGCATTACAGATATTGCAAAAGCTAAAACAGGAGAATCACGTAGTGCAGATGTTGTAAAAAACTGGCTGCGAAATAGAAATACGTTAGAATTTTTAGGAACATGGGAAATGATTTATAATTCTGATTTTAAAGTGGTCGAATTCGACCACTTTAAATCTGAAGCGGGTTTACATACATTTGTATTAAGCGTTGCGGAATGGATTAATAAAACGAATGCCATAGGATTATATGTAAAGCGTGGAAAATATGGGGGTACATATGCTCATAAAGATATTGCCTTTGAATTTGCATCTGCAATCAGTCCGGTTTTTAAGTTATATTTGATAAAAGAATTTCAGCGCCTGAAAGAAAATAAATCAAGACCAATAGAGTGGAATGCTAAACGTTTTCTTACTAAAAATAATTATTTGATTCAGACAGACGCAGTAAAAAACTACTTACTTCCGCAGAAGGATTATAAAGAAAATTTGCAATGGCTGGCATATGCAGAAGAAGCCGATATATTAAATGTGGCTTTGTTTGGATTTACAGCGAAAGCATGGAGAGAAACCAATCCAGGATTGGCAAAAAAGAATAATGTCAGAGATTTTGCCACCATTAATGAATTGACGGTACTTTCTAACCTGGAATCTCATAATGCACAGATGAAATACATCCAAACATTTCTTTCCGTATTGAAATTCAAACACCTCATAGGGGCTTTTGTTTCCCAGTTTCTTTCTTGCATAGGAATTGATATGACTCATCATAAGGTCAATCTGTTCCTGCGTGTATTGTCCGATATATTCTCCTTTTGGAATAATCCGGCGTATCATCTCATGGTTGTTTTCGCAACTGCCTTTTTGATAGGGGGCACTGGCATTGCAGTAGAACATCCTTGTGCGAAGCTTTCCCTGGGAATCGCATTCGATAGCGGAAGGATTGGAAAATTCGCTTCCGTTATCAGCCAACAGAAGTGGGAACAGTTCCATGAAGATGTCGGGCCTGAGTTCCAGATAGAGGCGGTTGAAAATATCAATGACCGACTGGGAATCATTTCGTTTCCGGAGAAAAGCAAGCTGTAATTCCTGTTCCACGAAATGGATGGTGAGAAGAACAGCGCCGCCTTTCAGGCCTTCTACAGAATCAATCTGACGAACGGAGAGATCCGGATGTTCTTTTGTATAGGCCTGGAAACAGGAAAAATCACGCCCTTCACGGCAGGCCTTGTCCACCTTGAGATTTCTGGAAACATTTTTTCTGGGACGCATCCGGACTGTTCGGGGCATGTCAAGATTTCTGGCAGTAAAGAGTCCGTTGTTTACATAGGCATAGAGGGTTCTTTCTGACTTCATAAGCTCATCTGCATGGTGGACAGCGATGTGATGAAGGGATTGCCCTTTAATCAGAAGCGGGGAAACGATGTCATCCATCTGTTTCAGCTCCGTTGGGGAGAGGGCAAAACCGGCTCTGGATTCGCTTCTGACCAGTTCATACTCTTTTTGAGCATAGGAAGCCTGATAGAGATGTTTTTCCAGAGAGCATTTATTGCGGGACGGACAGCCGTTGCATACATAGGGCGGCCTGGAAAGTCTGGGGCAGATATACTTTTCGTAGAGGATACAGGAAGAAGTACATTTGCCGCAGGACCAGCAGAGCAGGCCTTTGCGAAAGGAACATTCCCGACATACCATTTGAGCAGAGCACTGATGCAGAAAGGCCAGACGGCAGTCGTTGAATGCCCTGCCATAAGCCCCGCTTTTTTCAAAGCAGATGTGATTTTTCACTTCTTTGGAGATGGTGGTACAATCCTTATTTAAGAACCTACCGATGGATTTAAAGCTATCTCCTTTATTCAACATGGTTTCAATGGTGATACGAGAGGTAAGGGTTAAATGTTTTTGTTTATTCATAAGGACTTCCTTCCCGCCGGGCAGAAGCAGCCATGTTTATAGAAAGATTTTAGCAGAAAGTTTGGAAAGATTAAATTCCACAGAGGGGTGGAATTTAAATTTGCAAGTAAGTAAAAGCAAAAAATTAAAAAAATATAAATTTCCTCTTGCAAAATAAAAACAAGTATGGTATTATAATTTTCGCTGAGGTCAGTAAAAATGATTACAGCGAAAAATAAGGCTCCATGGTCAAGCGGTTAAGACACCGCCCTTTCACGGCGGTAACAGGGGTTCAAATCCCCTTGGAGTCATTTAAAAAATAAAAAATGAGATTTTCTTTGACTTGATTCCGACATTTGGTGTATAATAATTTTTGTAAGTATTACGCGCCGATGTGGCTCAATTGGCAGAGCAGCTGATTTGTAATCAGCAGGTTATCGGTTCGAGTCCGATCATCGGCTTTTTGGACCTTTAGCTCAGTTGGTTAGAGCAACCGGCTCATAACCGGTCGGTCCTGGGTTCGAGTCCCCGAAGGTCCATTTTTGTTTTTTTGGCCCAGTGGCTCAGTTGGTTAGAGCGCCGCCCTGTCACGGCGGAGGTCGAGAGTTCGAGTCTCTTCTGGGTCGTTATATGGGGTCTTAGCTCAGCTGGGAGAGCATCTGCCTTACAAGCAGAGGGTCATAGGTTCGAGCCCTATAGGCCCCATATCTTTTTTTATATAACATGCCGCAGTGGCGGAACTGGCAGACGCCCGGGACTTAAAATCCCGTGGGTAGTGATACCCGTACCGGTTCGATTCCGGTCTGCGGCATTGATGAAAAGTGGGAGAAACGTTGAATTTACAGCGTTTCTCTTTTTTTTAGCTATTTTATATATAATTCTGTCAGTTGTAAAAAATTATAAATTGAGATATACTGTTCACCAGTATATTGGGAGAAAACAGAGAAATAATGAAAGAGAAGGGATGTTTTAAATGAACGATAACAAAAGTTTTCTGGGAACAGAGCCCATTGGAAAGCTTTTGATGAAGCTGGCGCTTCCTACAGTAGCGGCTCAGCTGATCAATATGCTTTATAATATTGTAGACCGTATTTATATAGGGCACATTCCCGGGGACGGAGCTCTGGCTCTGACCGGCGTGGGAGTGTGTATGCCGATCATCATGATTGTATCTGCTTTTGCAGCGCTGGTAGGCAACGGAGGTGCGCCCAGAGCTACCATTTATATGGGGAAAAAGGATAATGATACTGCTGAAAGAATATTAGGGAACTGCTTTACCGCACAGATCATAATTTCAGCTGTCCTTACGATGGTTCTTCTGATCTGGAACAGGGATCTCCTCCTTGCTTTTGGCGCAAGTGAAAATACCATTGATTATGCAGTGGCATATATGAATATCTATGCTTTTGGAACTGTTTTTGTACAGATCACATTGGGAATGAATCTGTTTATCACTGCTCAGGGATTTGCAAAAACAGGAATGCTTTCTGTACTTCTTGGAGCAGTGACAAATATTATCCTGGATCCGGTATTTATTTTTGGGTTCCATATGGGAGTAAGAGGTGCTGCTCTTGCAACGATTCTTTCTCAGGCTCTTTCCTGTATCTGGGTTCTTTGCTTTCTGTTTGGTAAAAAGACGATTTTGAAACTGAAGAAAAGATATATGACGGTCAAAAAAGAGATTCTTTTTCCCTGTCTGGCATTGGGTTCCTCTGTGTTTATCATGCAGTCCAGTGAAAGTGTGATCTCTGTGTGCTTCAATTCTTCGCTTTTGAAGTATGGAGGAGACCTTGCTGTGGGAGCTATGACCATTCTTACCAGTGTTATGCAGTTTGCCATGCTTCCTCTTCAGGGACTTGGGCAGGGGGCACAGCCTATCATCAGCTACAATTACGGAGCCGGAAATAAAGAGCGTGTGAAAGGCGCTTTCTGGCTGCTTTTAAAATGCAGCATGTTTTATTCCCTACTGTTTTGGGCAGTTGTCATGCTGTTCCCGCAGATGTTTGTAGGAATGTTTACCTCCGATGCAGTGCTTGCAGCGTTCACCCGGGATGCCCTTAAAATTTATATGGCAGTGGTGGGGCTGTTTGGTATCCAGATGGCATGCCAGATCACATTTGGTGCTCTGGGAAATGCAAAAGCCTCTATTCTTGTGGCTGTTATGAGAAAATTTGTGCTGCTGATTCCGCTGATCTATATTATGCCTGTGATTTTTACGGCAGATAAAGCAAGGGCGGTTTATATGGCGGAGCCGGTTGCAGATACACTGGCAATTACCTTTACCGGGTTTTTGTTCTTTTTCCAGTTCCGTAAGGTTCTGAGACAGATGAACAAAAATACAGACCAATAAAATGTAAATTGGACAGAAATACAAAAACTCTCAGATTTTGGGAAATTTTTTCCGAACTCTGAGAGTTTTTTGTCAGTCAGTTGTTTTGCGGCGGATCAGAACAGGAGTGATCTGCTTATGAACAGGAGTTTTTAAAGGAGAAGGTTTCCTTTTTTTCATTTCATCCATCTGAGAGACCAGCAGCTCCAATGCAGTTTCAGCAATTTTGTCGATCTGCTGACCGATGGTGGTAATGGGCACGATAGCTTCATTTGCAATAGGAGAGTTATCAAAGCCCACAAGACGGTACTGCTCTGGCAGATGTCCATATTTCTGGATGATAAGATTCAGAAATATATTTGCATAAGTATCGTTGGCGAAAAAAATTCCTTTTTTTCTGTCAGGATATTTTTTTTCGATAGTTTCAAAAGTTTCTTTTATCCGGTCAAAGGTTGTTTCATAAGTGGAGCCAAGATCGCCCAGCATGAGTTCGTATGGTACATGATACTTCTGACAGGTATCTTCAAAAGCAGTGATACGGTTATGAGCCGGAACATTTTCGGGTACGGGAACATTGATGTGGATTAGGATATCGCAGTGGTTTCGTATCAGAAGGCTGGTTGCCTGCAGTCCGCCCATATAGTTGTCAGTATCCACACTGCAGATATGTTCGGCTTCCCGCTCAATAGCTACAACGGGGATATTGCATTTTGCCAGTTCTGTCGAGGAAAAAGTGTGGCTCAGAATGATCAGACCCTCAATTTTATAAGCCAAAAGCTCATTGATATACTGCTGCTCCCGTTCTCTTCCGTCATTGCTGACAAAAACAAGAAATTTATAGCCGAATTTTGAGTAACTGGACAAAAGTTGATTTAAGATTTCTGAATAATAATGAAGATAGAGATTGGGGATAATGATCCCGACAAATTCGCTTTTTCCGTTGGCAAGGACTTTGGCCAGTTTGTTTTCCTGATATCCCAGTTCTTCCAGAGCTGCGGCTATTTTTTCCTGATTTTCAAGGGTCAGTGAATCCGGGTTATTAAAATATCTGGAGATCGTTGTTTTTGAAAAATTTGTGTAAGCTGCAATATCAGCAAATGTCACTTTTTTTTTCGCCATGATTCTGTACTCCCTGTATTTATTATATGGTGATTATGTTATGTCAGACACGTTTTTATATGGATATTTACAAGTATAACAAGGCAGATATAAAAAATCAATCTAAAAATAACCGGTTAAGTAACCGGTTATTTTTTTAGCTCCAATCTATTGACAGACAGAAAAAAGTGATGTATTATCAATTTAAAGTAACCGGTTACTTAACCGGTTATAAGATCGAAAAAGAAAACGGAGGGAAATGGAGTGAACATTTTAGCGAAAAAGAAAACGTCACCTGTCAAGCGAACGGCAAAGGATAAGCTGATGTATGTAAAAAAGAACTGGCAGCTTTACCTGTTTTTTCTTATGCCGGCACTGCTTCTTACTATCATTTTCAAGTATCTTCCCATGGGCGGAGTGCTGATCGCTTTTGAAGATTATAACGTCATTGACGGCATTCTGGGAAGCGAATGGGTGGGACTGGAATACTTCAAAAGATTCCTGTCATCGCCGGATTTTATGGAATACCTGATGAATACTCTGAAGCTCAGTGCATTTGGTCTGCTTTGGGGATTTCCGATTCCCATTATCCTGGCTTTATTGTTAAATCGTATAAGACGTGAGGGAATACGAAAAAAGATTCAGCTGCTGATCTATGCGCCGAACTTTATATCTGTCATCGTTCTTTGCGGTATGGTTCGTATGTTTCTCTCGCCGGTAGGCCCTATTAATTCCCTCCTCGGGATTGATACAAACTGGATGACAATGCCTTCAGCTTTCCGTACGATTTATATTGCCAGCGGAATCTGGCAGACAGCCGGATGGTCATCGATTATGTATACGGCTGCTCTTGCAAATGCCAGCAAAGATCTGGAAGAGGCGGCAATCGTAGATGGAGCAAATATCTTCCAGCAGATACGATATGTAGAGCTTCCGGCGATCAAAAACATCATTGTGATCCAGTTCATCCTGCAGGCAGGAAACATTATGAGTATCGGATTTGAAAAAGCTTTTGCATTACAGACGGACATGAATCTTCCGGCATCTGAAATCCTTTCAACATATGTGTATCGAATGGGTCTTCTTAATGGAGATTACGGATATTCTACAGCAGTAGGTTTATTTAACGCTATTATCAATGTTATTTTACTGATCGCAGTCAACTGGGTTGTGAAAAAGTTAAATGATGGTGAAGGTTTATAAAGAGGAGGAAAGAAATGGAAACAAGAAGAAAAATGAAACTCGGAACATCTGATAAAGTGATTCTGGGAATCGGATATACTGTTCTTGGCATTTTTGTTTTATCAATACTGATCCCTCTTGTATATATTCTAATGGCCTCCTTTATGGATCCCAATGTACTGAACAGTCGGGGAATCAGCCTGAATTTTAAAGATTGGACGCTGGATGCCTACAGACGAGTTCTGGAAAACGATATGATCTGGCGTGGATTTTTCAATTCATTTTTTTATTCAGCGGCATTTACTGTGATTTCTGTGTTTATCACACTGCTGGCAGCCTATCCTATGTCAAAGAAAGAATTTGTAGGAAGAAAATTTTTTAATACAATCTTTCTTATTACAATGTTTTTTGGCGGAGGAATGATTCCTACTTTTATTTTAATTAATCAGTTACATATGGTAAATACCATCTGGGCGATTCTTCTTCCGGGAGCATTCAACGTATGGAATATGATACTGGCAAGAACCTATTATCAGTCTATTCCCAAGGAACTGCGGGAAGCATCTTCTATTGACGGTGCAAATGAGATCCAGCATTTCTTTAAGGTAATGCTTCCTGTCTGCAAGCCCATTATTGCAGTTCTGGCATTATGGTCATTTGTAGGAATGTGGAACAGCTATTTTGACGCAATGATTTATTTAAACGACGCAGAACTCCAGCCTCTGCAGCTTGTATTGAGATCGATCCTGGTCCAGAATACGCCTCAGCCGGGAATGATAGCGGATATCCAGAGCACGGCGGAGATGGCAAAGGTTGCAGAACTTCTGAAATATGCTACTATCGTAGTATCCAGCCTGCCGCTTCTGATTATGTATCCGTTCTTCCAGAAGTATTTTGATAAAGGAATCATGGTTGGTTCTGTAAAAGGTTAAGGGGGATGTAAAGCATGAAAAAAAGAATAAAAATGCTGATAGCGGCAGGTCTTTCCGTTGTGATGCTTACTTCTGCTGCAGGATGTGGAAAAAGAGAGCGTATGGAAGCAGAGATCAATCCGGATACTCCTGTATCAGAGGTTTCGTTTCCTTTGAAGGAGCAGGCGGAGTTGTCTTTTATTACAAATGCACCGGCAACATCAACGCAGGATCCGAATGAAAGGGTTATTTTCCAGAGAATGGAAGAACAGACAAATGTGCATATTGACTGGACCTGCTTTGTTGCAGATCAGTTTGCAGACAAAAAGAACCTGGCTCTGGCACAGTTTGGAAACCTTCCGGATGGTCTGTTCAATGCGGGAATGAATGATTATGATCTTCTGAGATATGCAAAACAGGGAATTATCATTCCCCTGGAAAATCTCATTGACAAATATATGCCTAATCTTCAGAAGGTATTCGAACAGTATCCGGAATACAGGACAATGTGTACAGCACCGGACGGACATATTTACTCATTCCCATGGATCGAACAGCTGGGGGCAGGAAAAGAGGCTATTCAGGCAATTGGAAACATTCCCTATATCAACAAAAAATGGCTGGATTATCTGAAGCTGGAAGTACCGTCTACGGTGGATGAATTGAAGGAAACACTGATTGCCTTTCGCGATCACGCCGCAGAACTGGAAGAGGAATTTGAGATTGAGGGCGGAGTGATTCCTATGTCCTTTATTATAAACAACGGAGATCAGGATCCGTCTATCCTGATTAACGGATTTGGAGAGGGCTATGGAGATACGGGAGATCATTTTGCAGTGACAGACCAGGGCGAAGTAATCTACACCACTGTACAGGAAGGGTATAAGGAAGGAATCCAGTGGCTTCACCAGCTGGTAGAAGAAAAGCTGGTAGACCCGGAAGCCTTTACCCAGGAGTGGTCTACATATGTGGCAAAAGGTAAAAATCACCGTTATGGTCTCTGCTTTACCTGGGATATTTCGAATATTGATAATTATCAGGATTATGTGATGCTTCCGGCTCTTGCTGGTCCGGAGGGTCTTGTTAATGTCACAAGGCAGAATAACAGTGAGACCAGCGGTTTTGACAGAGGACGCTGTGTGCTTACCACCAGCTGCAGAAATACAGCTCTGGCAGCAGCCTGGATCGATCAGATGTATGCACCTCTCCAGTCTCCTCAGAATAACTGGGGAACTTATGGGGAAGAGGATTCCTTTAATATTTTTGAGATGGCAACAAATAAAGATGGAGAGCCTATGCTGAAGCATATGGATCTGGGAGATCAGTCCCCGGTAGAGGTAAGGGAGGCTCAGTCAGTAAACGGACCTCTTGCCATACTGAATGAATATTATGATGTATATGTGACACAGCCAGATGATGCCAAATGGCGTCTGGATAACATGCATGAGGTATATTTGAAGGATATGAACAGTAAATACGTTTATCCAAATGTATTTATGAGCATTGAGGACACTAACAAGATATCTCAGTATGATACAGATATTAAGAAATATGCAGAACAGAAAAAAGCGGACTGGATCCTGAATGGTGGGATTGAAAAAGAGTGGGACAGCTATCTTGAAAAAATGGAACAGTATGGATTGTCAGATTATCTGGCCATCAAACAGAAGTATTTTGATCAATATCAGGAAAGCCTGATGGAAAATCAGGGAGATACAAAGTAAAAAATATATAGCGATACAGGAGTTTGAAATGAGCGAAAAATTAACAAAAGCAACTCGATTTCAATATGAACAGATGAATCAGATGCCGGAAGGAGAGAAACCTGTTTTTCATGTTTCTGCTCCTGCAGGCTGGATCAATGATCCCAACGGGTTCTCTGTATATAAAGGAAAGGTGCATCTGTTTTATCAGTATCATCCATATTCCATCTGCTGGGGTCCTATGCACTGGGGACACAGCGTAACGGATGATATGATAAAATGGAAGACAGAGCCGGTGGCTCTGGCGCCGGATCAGGAATATGACAAAAAAGGATGCTTTTCCGGAAGCGCTGTTCAGGCAGGAGACAGACATGTGCTTATCTATACCGGAGTTACAGATGAGGAAAAATCTGACGGAAGCCGGGAAGAAAGACAAAACCAGTGCATTGCCTTTGGCGACGGAGTAACCTATGAAAAATCACCGCAGAATCCGGTAATCACCGGGGATATGCTGCCGCAGGGATGCAGTCAGATTGATTTTCGTGATCCGAAGATCTGGGAAGAAGATGGGAAATATTATCTGATCGTGGGGAATAAAAGCGAAAAATATAAAGGGCAGGTGGTGCTGTTTTCCAGCTCAGACCTGGAAAAATGGAAATTTGAAACTATTCTGGCTGAAAACACATCAGGAAAAATCGGATGCATGTGGGAATGTCCGGACTTTTTTGAACTGAATGGAACCCATATTCTGATATGTTCTCCACAGAATATGACAGCAGAGGGACTTGAGTTTCATAATGGACACAATTCTCTGTATTTTTCTGGAAAGTATGAGAAACAAAGCCACACCTTTATAAAAGATGAACCCAGATCACTGGATTACGGACTGGATTTCTATGCGCCTCAGACAACCTGTCTTCCGGATGGAAGAAGAGTCATGATCGCCTGGATGAAGTCATGGGATTCCTGTGTGATTCCTGACGGACAAAGCTGGCAGGGAATGATGACGCTGCCAAGAGAACTGGAATATGTAAACGGAATTCTTTTCCAGAAACCGGTAAGGGAGTTGGAGAAATATCACAAAAATCCTGTTTACTATAAAGAAGCGGAAATCAAGGATAAAACAGAACTTCCGGGAATCCGGGGCAGAATACTGGATATGACAGTGGAGATCCCCGAGGGAGACTATGAAGAATTCCGGATCGATCTTGCACATAATGAGTCTTATACAACCAGTTATACATACTACAGGAAGCAGGGAATACTGGAAACAGACAGAACCTATTGTGGAATCAACAAAGATGTAGTGTGCCAGAGAAAAATGAAGATACGTGGTACGGAAAAAGCTCTGAAACTTCGCTTCATACTGGACCGTCAGTCCATAGAGTTGTTTGTAAACGAGGGACGGCAGGTAAGTACAACGGCAATCTGTACGCCGCAGGAAGCAGAACGGATTGTATTTTCATGCGACAGAAGTATAAAAGTAAATATCCAGATGTACGAAATAGCATAATAAATATAAAAATCTCAGATTTCAGGGAAAAGGCATCCTGGAATCTGAGATTTTTTATTATTATGGAACAAGGTGTGTTTTATGTGTTCAGGCATCCTCCGCCAGTATGGTTCCTCCGCCAAGTACTGTATCCCCGTCATAAAAAACAGCAGCCTGACCAGAAGTAACGGCTCTCTGAGGCTCCTGGAAGGTAACGCGGATCCGGTTTTCGCCGATCTGTTCGATGGTGGCTGGCTGTTCCGGCTGGCGGTAACGGGTTTTTACCTTACACTGGACAGGGCCATCCAGATGATCCCAGGGAATCAGATTAATATCCCCCACCAGACAGGAGGAGGACATAAGATCATCCTTCCCGCCAAGGATCACCTGATTGTCTTTCAGGGATTTGGCGCAGACGTAAAGAGATTCCGGTGCAGAGATGCCCAGACCTCTTCTCTGACCAATTGTGTAATGGATGTGTCCTTTATGGGTTCCCAGAACTTTCCCTTCTTTGTTGACAAAATCTCCGGGTACGGAGGTCTGTCCGGTATATTCCTCGATAAAGGAAGCGTAATCGCCGTCAGGGACAAAACAGATATCTTGACTGTCCGGTTTGTCTGCATTGATGAAGCCCTGTTCCTGAGCTATCTGACGAATTTCTGCCTTGGTATAGGTTCCCAGGGGGAAAAGTGTATGGGCAAGCTGATCCTGAGTCATGGAATAAAGTACATAGCTCTGATCCTTGGTATGATCCAGTCCTTTTTTCAGAAGATAACGGCCGGTGTCGGGATCCTGTTGGATTTGTGCGTAATGACCGCTGACAATATAATCTGCACCCAGTTCCTGGGCTTTTTTGATCAGAGCATCGAATTTAAGGAAGCGATTGCAGTCGATGCAGGGATTTGGAGTACCTCCGTTTAAATAGGTGGATGCAAATTTATCAATGACGTGGTGGCGGAATTCCTCATGCATGGGAAATACATAATAAAGGATTCCAAGTCTTGCTGCTACATTTCTCGCATCCTCTGTATCAGAGGGAGTGCAGCAGGAACGGTCGCCTGGCTGGCTGCACTGAGGTTTATCATAAAGCTTCATGGTAGCTCCGGCGCAGTCATATCCTGCCTGGATCATCAGGTAAGCTGCCACGCTGGAGTCAACGCCGCCGCTCATGGCAATGATTGCTTTTTTCTGCATGGAATATTCTCCTTATTTTATATGGATAGAAATCAGGTTAAAAGTTTTTCATTTGATGTGGCTATGGTATCATTATCAACCTATGATGTCAATATGTAAATTGCCGGGTACAGAGTGGATATTGCAGGTATATTTACAGGAAAATTATGGTTTGTTTATAGATTTTATAATTATATTAGAAATTATACAAACTCTTATCACAATTATGTTGTATTCTATAAGTGTCTTAAAGGTAATCCCCTTTAAGAACTGGCAGCACTTCAATGCCGGAAGAGCTGCCGAACTCTTTCCTTTCCCTAAAAAATAAAAGAAAACAATGACAGCCGCCCACCCGGCAAGATCGTCGGGAGAGCGGCAGTTTTCTTGTTTGCCTTTAGCAGTTTATATGCTCCGGAAGAACTTTGGCGCTTCCGGGGCAGTTTTTATTTTATGGTCTTCGATAACGGTTCAAGCAGGAGTAGATTTCCTGGGCTCTTGGCATGGCATACCCACAGGGGATATAAGAATCGCCACTGAAAAATACCAGTCCCTTCTGATCCAATTCCCGGATCAGATATTCTGCAATTTCTGGAAGTGTCCGTTTCCCGTCAATGAGATGTTCTGCGGCATATTTCAGCAGCATACTTAAAGAAGCGGTCTGTTCTGTGTCCACAATCTGTTCAATATAGCGCAGATCCACTTCTTGTCGTCCTATGGAAAAACCGTCTTTTCCGTGTACCTTTGTTTTGAGTCTGTCCGGACGGTCGGAATCTCTGCGAGGGGATCTGGGAGCTGCGGAAGCAGCTTTTGTCATGATCCGGCAGCTTTTGGGAAAGTGGAATCCCGGCACAGAGGTTTCTGGAAGCGGATACTGGCTGCAGAGAGTTTTTACCATGTGGGTAATGTCCAGCGGATAATAGCTGTCCATCTGGATCACTGTGTCTGCAATATGGAAAAAGGCACCGGAGCTTCCGGCAACCAGAATGGTAGAGATTCCGGCTTTGTGGCACAGATCTCCTGCCCGTTCCAGAAACGGAGTGATAGGCTCCTTATCTCTGGCAATCACCTTCTGCATAAAAGAATCCCGTACCATAAAGTTGGTGGCAGAGGTATCTTCATCCAGAAGAAATACCTTACTGCCGGCTTCTATTCCTTCAATGATACCGGCAGCCTGTGAGGTACTTCCGCTGGCATCTTCTGTAGAAAAACAGGAGGTGTCTTTTTTATTTGGAAGATCATTGATAAAAAGAGAAATATCTACATCTTTGATAAAGCGGCCGTCCTCAGAACGCAGCTTCAGAGCTGTATCATTTGTGACCACATACTCTCTTCCGTCACCCGGAACATGGTTATAAACGCCAAGTTCCAGCGCATTGAGGAGGGTGGATTTCCCGTGATATCCGCCTCCTACGATCAGGGTAATCCCCTCCGGGATGCCCATTCCGGTTATCGTTCCCTTATGCGGAAGCTCCATGGTGATCCGAAGAGTCTCCGGAGACCGGAAGGGGATGGAATCCTTCATGGGACGGGAGGAGATTCCGCTCTCTCTGGGAAGAACGGAGCCGTCTGCCACAAATGCAGCCAGACCTTCTTTTTTCAGCTGTTTCCGGATATATGCCTGATCCTCTGCGAGAAAAATGGCTTCCTCCAGTTTTTTGGCATTCAGATTTTTATAAAGAAATGCCTTCTGTACACAGATTGGAAGAAAGTCAAACAGGATTTTTTCCAGCTCGGGAGCATTGATGGTCCGACCGTTAGCGGGAAAGCCGATAAAGAAACGGGCAATGATATCTTTGTCGGTGATCTCACAGGCAGAGCGTTCCAGAACCTCCTGGCCGCAGTGGCTGACGGAGATCAGGCCGCTTTTTCCCGAACCCTTTGCCCGGAAGGAAAAACGGTTGATCTGCTGTTCAAACTGACGGGTCAGATAATCACAGAGAGTAATTTTTGTAACAGGATTTTGCAGATATTCTTCCGGAAAACCGGCAGTTTTATGAGAAACCCGGATGCTGATATGAGAGGGAGAGGCAAAAGGATCTCCCTGAACATGGTCAACAGATAAAATGTAATGACCGAACTGATACGCTCCTTTCAGAGATTTATATGCAGGATAGCTTTTTCTGTGAATGGAGTGAAGCATGTTCTGCAGGTCTGTAGATTGCTGCATAATAAAGTTGCCTCCTTGATAAACTAATAAATGGCAGGACTGCCTTTCTGTTCATTTTAGTAAATGATCCGTCATAAGGCAATGATTTTTGGAAAAGAAAATACCCAGGAAAACATAAAAATTTCCGGAGGCTCTTTCTTAAATCTTCTTTAAGATTTGTCAATATGTGTAGAATTTTAGACATAATTGGATTATAATGTACAGGAATTGTGTATTGATTCAGGCAGGAGCAGGGCTTTTGCAGAAACAATGAAACCCGACGTTATACTCCGGAAACGGGGTATTAAATACGAATTATATTAAGGAAAGGTGGAACTAATATGGAACGAAGAAACGCATGGCTCAGCTATGGAGAAAATGAAGAAAAAGAGATGGAGCAGATTGCAAAAAGCTACAAAAGCTTTCTGGATGCAGGAAAAACAGAAAGAGAATGTGTAACAGAGCTGATCAGACAGGCAGAGGCTGCCGGTTATGTTTCCATGGAGAAGAAGCTTGCATCAGGAGAAAAGATCCAGGCAGGAGACAAGGTTTACTCTGTAGCAATGAATAAGATCCTGGCATTTTTCCATATCGGACAGGAGCCGCTGGAAAAAGGAATGAATATTCTGGGAGCGCATATTGACTCTCCCCGTATTGACATTAAACAGAATCCTCTTTATGAAGAGGCTGATATGGCATATCTGGATACTCATTACTACGGCGGCGTAAAAAAATATCAGTGGGTTGCGCTTCCTCTTGCCATCCATGGTGTGATCGCCAAAAAAGACGGTACAGTTGTAAACGTGACAGTGGGAGAAGATGAAAATGATCCTGTTGTTTATATTACAGATCTTCTGATTCATCTGGCAGGAAAACAGCTTCAGAAAAAAGCAGCTGAGGTCATTGAGGGTGAAAATCTTGATATTCTCATTGGAAGCAGACCGCTGAAAGATCTTGATGACGACAAAAAGAAAGAGGCTGTAAAAGAAAATATCCTCAGAATCCTGAAAGAAAAATATGATGTAGAGGAAGAGGACTTCCTTTCTGCAGAGCTTGAGGTAGTTCCGGCAGGAAAAGCAAGAGACTGCGGACTGGACAGAAGCATGGTTACGGGCTATGGACAGGACGACCGCGTATGCGCATACACTTCCTTCCTGGCAATGCTGGAAATGAAGGATCCGAAGCGTACAGCCTGCTGTCTTCTTACAGATAAAGAAGAGATCGGCAGCGTAGGAGCAACAGGAATGCAGTCCAGATTTTTTGAAAACAGTGTGGCAGAACTTCTGGAAGGAATGGGATGCTATTCTGATCTGACACTGCGCAGAGTTCTCAGAAACTGCAGCATGCTGTCCTCAGATGTAAGCGCAGGCTTTGATCCTGCATATGCAGAAGCATTTGAAAGAAAAAATGCGGCATTTCTGGGAAGAGGAATTGTTCTGAACAAATTTACAGGAGCCAGAGGAAAATCCGGTTCTAATGATGCAAATGCAGAATATGTTGCAAGAGTACGGAAGATTTTTGACGATCATGAGATCGCATTCCAGACTGCAGAGCTTGGAAAGGTAGATGTAGGCGGAGGCGGAACCATTGCCTATATTGCGGCTCTTTATGGAATGGAAGTCATTGACAGCGGTGTGGCTGTGCTGAGTATGCACGCTCCATGGGAAGTAACCAGCAAAGCCGATATTTATGAAGCAAAAAAAGCATACAAAGCATTTTTACTTGACGCATAAAAGCTGTTTTGGGCAAAAATAATAATTTAATGCCAGAATTTTGAAGTTTTGAAAAGTCTTTTTTCGTTTTATAAGTGAACGAATAAATTGTATCCGCTTATAAAGGCGTGGAAAAGAGAGTATAAAAGGAGAAATCATGGGGGATACATTAATCAAGGTAGAAGACCTGTGTAAAATTTACAATCCTGGAGAAAACGAGGTCCGCGCTCTGGACCATGTGAACCTTGAAATTAAAACCGGAGAGTTTGTGGCTATCATCGGCCAGTCCGGCTCTGGTAAATCTACGTTTATGAATATGCTGGGCTGCCTGGATGTGCCTACTTCCGGGAAATATTATCTGAATGGAACGGACGTATCCACCATGAAGGACAATGACCTGTCAGTGGTTCGAAACCGAGAGATTGGATTTATTTTTCAGGGCTTTAATCTGATTGCCAATCTGAATGCTATTGAGAATGTGGAGCTTCCTCTGATATACCGGGGCATTGACAGGAAAACAAGGCATAAGCTGGCTATTGAGTCGCTGAAAATGGTAGGTCTTGAGAAACGAATGCAGCATAAGCCAAGCGAGATGTCCGGCGGTCAGCAGCAGAGAGTGGCAATCGCCAGAGCCATTGCGGCGAAACCGCCGGTTATCCTGGCAGATGAACCTACAGGAAATCTGGATTCTGCATCCAGCAGAGAAATTCTCGGAATCCTGAAGCAAATGCATCAGTCCGGAAAGACCGTGATTCTTATCACACATGACAACGGGATTGCCGATCAGGCAAGACGGGTGGTAAGGATCATGGATGGAAAGATAGAATCAGACACCATAAATCAGGATTTTGGTAAAGGAGAGGAAGTATTATGAAAAAGCCAAAGAAGAAGCTGGTGATTGGAGTTGGAGCAGTAGCAGTGGTGGCAGCCGGAGCAATTGCAGTTTTGGGAAATCCCGGAAAAGAAGGGGAAACACTTCCGAAGGTGGAGGTTGTGGAAGCTGTAACCGGAGATGTGCAGCAGACGGTAGAGGCCAGCGGAACTGTTGTAAGTGAGGAAGAAAAAACGTATTTTTCACCGGCAAATGCAAAGGTTGATGAAGTTTCCTTTAAAGAGGGAGAAACCGTAAAGGCTGGAACAAAGCTTGTAGAATTTAATATGAAGGATCTTGAGAGAGAAGAGAAAAAGGCTGAACTGAATGTGAAATCAGGAAAGCTTGACATGCAGAATACTCTCAATAAATCTGACAAAGCGGTAAAGAAACAAAAGGATGCCCAGGGAAATGTAGCTTCTCTGGAGCAGCAGGTGGCAGCGCAGAAAAATTATGTGGCAAGCCTGAAATCACAGCTGGCTCAGGTAACAGCAGACGCTCAGGCTCAGGCGGCAGCAGAGGCAGCCAGAAAGGCGGAAGAGGCAAGAAAAGCTCAGGAGAAAAAACAGCAGGAAATTCAGCGTCAGTATGAGGAAGCAGTGAGAATTTATGAAAATGAGACGCTTCCTGCATACCAGAACAGGCTGAATGAGCTGAATTCAGCAGCAGATCAGGCTCTTACAGCTTACAATCAGGCTGAGAATACATATCAGATGGCATTTACTGCCTGGTCAGCAGACCAGAGCCCGGAAAATACAGAAGCCCTTTCTCAGGCAGAGGCGGACAGAAGCAATGCTCAGGTAGAATACCAGAATGTTCAGGCTGTTTATGAGGATTACAAAACTCAGATGCCGCCGGCGCCTCTTTTATCTGACTTTACAGGCGCTTCTGATCTGGTGACAGACGGAACCGGCAGTGATTTCAGCGATACGCCTTCCGGGGATATTTCCGGAGGAACTGTGTCAGTGGATACTTCCGGAATTGAAATAGCGCTTGAACAGGCAAGCAGCGATCTGGCAGAGCTTCAGTCAGAGCTTGCGTCTCAGGAGGCAATTGCCGAGGCAGATCCCAATGCAGTAACAAAAGAAGAAAAGGAAAAGATGAAGATCACAAATAATCTTTCCGAACTTGAAAAAATGTCTGCAAAAGAACTGGTAGAGTCTGCAAAAAATGGCGTAACAGCAGATTTTAACGGAGTTATCTCAAAAGTAACGGTGGTAGAGGGCTCTACAGTAACCCAGGGAACGGAACTTTTTACTTTGCAGAATACAGACAAAGTAGATGTGGATGTCAATATTTCCAAATATGACTATGACAAGATCCAGGAAAATCAGAAGGCAGAGATCACTCTTGCAGGAAAAAAATATGAGGGAACTGTAACATCTGTCAGTCATATTGCAACACAGAATGAAAAGGGAGCTTCTCTGATTTCCGCAAGGGTAAGAATAGACCATCCGGATGAAAACGTATTTCTTGGGGTAGATGCAAAGGTTACCATTCAGGCAGATAAGGCAGAAGATGTTCTTGTTCTTCCGGCAGAGGTTGTGAATATCGGTAAACAGGGATCTTTCTGTTACGTTCTTGAGGACGGAGTGATCGCCAAAAAGAATATTGAAACCGGGCTGAGCTCTGATGACTACATAGAGGTCACCGAAGGCATTGAAGAGGGAGACACTGTGATCAGGGATATTGGAACACTTCAGGAAGGAATGCCTGCAGAGGCTATGGCGTCCGGTGATGCCGCAGTGACGGGAGAAGGTGCCTGATGAATGGATTTTATGAATATGTAAAAATGGCTGTTCAGAACATCCGCGCAAATAAAGGCCGGTCTTTTCTGACAATGCTTGGTATCATTATCGGAATTGCTTCTGTTATTGCAATTGTTTCCATTGGTGAGGGAACAAAGAACCAGATGAATTCAGAGATCAGTGATATCGGAGGCGGCCAGGTTTACATTTATGTCAGCAATGATGCAATCACAGAACAGGAATGGATCACACCTGAAGACATTAATGCAGTCCGTGATCTGGAAAGTGTGGAAGGGGTAAGTGTTGCTGAAAGCTATGACGGTGAAACAGTTACCGGAAAGGGAAACTTTAATCTTATGGTAACTGCAGAAGGACCGGACCCCAAAATGGTAAATAATGCGGACATGAAATATGGAAATTATTTCGGTGAACGGGAAGTGGAAGAGGCCAAACCTGTATGTGTGATCTCTGATGCCGATGCCAGACGTCTGTTCGGTACAGATGATGTAGTGGGCATGAGTCTTGACATTACCTGCTATGATGTGACGAAAAGCTTTCGTATTGCAGGTGTAACCACACAGAAGGAAAATGGAACCTTTGTCAGCTATACATATGAAGGCATGCCTGTAACTGTAAACATTCCTTATTCTGCAATGAATGAGCTGGTAGGAGATGTGGACTATTTTTATTCCATGACTGTTCAGGTGGATACAAGTCTGGACTCTCAGAAGGTTGCCAATGAGATCGTTCATCTGCTGGAGAAGAACCACCAGAGTGCAGGAGATGATTATTTCCAGATCCAGAATTTCCAGGATGTTATGAAATCCATGAACCAGATGCTTGGCATGGTAACTGCATTCATTTCCTTTGTAGCAGGAATTTCCCTGCTGGTAGGAGGAATCGGCGTTATGAATATCATGCTTGTATCTGTAACGGAAAGAACAAGGGAGATCGGTATCCGAAAATCTCTTGGAGCAAAAACCTCTTCCATTATGATGCAGTTTCTGGCAGAAGCAGCCATTCTTACTGTGATTGGAGGAGTGATCGGAATTATTCTGGGAATTATCGGAGCGTATGGAATCTGCAGCGTTATAAGCGCAAGTATGCAGATGGTGATCAGCCCCGGAATCAGTCTCAGTACAATTATGTTTGCAACTCTGTTTTCCTGTGCAGTTGGTGTATTCTTTGGAATTTACCCTGCGAGAAAGGCAGCGAAGCTCAGTCCTATTGAAGCGCTGAGAAGAAACTGAGATGATATAAGGGTTTTCCTGTGGGAGAGAACTGGCAGGGAGTCAGGACAAAGCCTCCCCGGGAAGCCCTTTTTTTGTATACAGAGCCGCAAATTAAGCTGCAAAAACGAAAGCAAAATTCTATACCGGAAAACTTCTGGAAAAAAATAATTTTTTTTCAAAAAAGTGTTGACAAAAAACACGTTATCATGTAGAATACTCTTTGTTGCGAGGGAAGTCGCAAGGATGTGCGTTTAGCTCAGCTGGATAGAGCGTTTGGCTACGGACCAAAAGGTCGGGGGTTCGAATCCTCTAACGCACGCTAACAGTTATGAGAGCCTTGATTTTTCAAGGCTCTTTTGTTTTTGTTAGTATATTATTTTTTGACAAATACTTGACAAAATAAGTTTGATTTAATATAATGAACAATGTTCAAATTAAATTGATTACTTATGAGAAAGGAAATCTGGGAATGAAAAAAATATTAAATACTTCTATGATTTATTTTATTCTTGCTGCGGCAGCAGGAGTGTTTTACAGAGAGTTTACGAAATTTAACGGATATACAGGAGAAACGGCGCTGAGCTATGTCCATACTCATTTATTTGTGCTTGGAATGTTTGCGTTTCTTGTTATAGCGCTGTTTGGATGTCAGAAGCCGGAATTATTTAAACAGAGTACATTTAAGAAATTTTTTACTCTTTATAATATTTCCCTGCCGTTTATGGCAGTTATGCTTCTTGTAAGAGGCGTTGTTCAGGTTCAGGGGGCAGAGCTTACAAAGGCGGCAGACGCCATGATTTCAGGCTTTGCGGGAATTTCCCATATTTTAATTGGAATTGCTGTTCTGGTACTGTTCCGATCCCTGAAGAAATGTTTTGAGTGACGAGAACAGAAGAATGGAACAGGTTATCAGCGTAAGAGGAAAAAACATAATCAGATGCTAAGGAAAAATATTAAATATAATATGAACACTGTGTTCAATAGTGGTTGACAACAGGCAGAATCCATGACGATTCTGCCTATTTTATTTTTGCTTATTGATTTTAAAAAGTTACCTGTGATACAGTACAAATAACAGAAAATAGCGAGCGGATATTTGGAAAAATAAAAATATTTTAAAGAAACTTATGGGAAAGAAGCAAAAATTTAAAAGAGCCCGGGATTCGGAAGAGGAGTTTATGGACGAAATAGATTGAACAGTCCGTCTATAGTGGCTGAGAATCTAAAGGGCGGAAAGGGAGGATACTATGAAAGCTGCATTTAACGAGGATGAGCTGAGGGTAATTGGAAAGCATACCCAGTTCGGTATTTACGGGGGAGAGGATACAGAAGCAGTAAGCTATAATTATCCCATTACTCCGAAAGAGAATATGCTTCGTATGCTGCGGGGAGAAAAACCTTTATGGGTTCCAAATCAGACGCTGGAAAATAATGCTCTGCAGCCTCTTGTAATGGACGATGCCCGGGCCAGGAATTTTGGAGGAAAAGACTGGTTTGGCATTGAATGGGAGTATGAGCCTCTGACAAGAGCGGCTATGGTGAAGCCGGGAACCCGGAGGCTGGATGACATTACTAACTGGAGATCTCTAGAATTTCCGGATCTGCGCGCCATAGACTGGAAAAAGGATTACAAAGAAAGATATGAAGGAAAAATATCCCAGGACAGGCTGACTTATTTTATCATTGTAAATGGATTTTTTGAGAGAACGGCAGATCTTACAAGCTTTGAGGATGCGTTCTGTTATCTTCTGGAGGAACCGGAAGCCCTTACAGAGTTCTATGACCGTCTGGCAGAATGGCACATTGAACTGATCAAGATTGCAAAGGAATATTATCATACAGATATGATTCTCTTCCATGATGATATGGGAACTCAGATCAGTACCTTCTTTTCACCGCAGATTTATAAGGAACTGTTTTTGCCTCAGTACAAAAAGGTCACAAAGGCAGCTCATGACATGGGAATGTATATCTGTCTTCATTCCTGCGGATGTATCGGTTCTCTGATGCCTCTGATCATTGAAGCCGGATTTGACGCATGGGAGGGACAGGATTCCTCCAATGACAAAAAGGCTATTATGGATCAATACGGAAAAGACCTTGCCCAGTGTACGTTATTTGTGATCCCGGCTGATATGAGTGATGAGGAGGCTGTTGCAGAGGTTCACAAAAGAGTGGATGAGCTGGGAGTCAGCGGACGTTTTGCCTGCCGCCTGAAGGATGAAAAGCCTGACCGGAAAGTAGATCTTGCTCAGGAGCTTTACAGATACAGCCGTATCAGACTTGCAGAAACGAAATAGAAAAGGAGAGGGGGATTTCTCTATGAAGGAGCAAAAACAGGAAAAAAAGGGACTCAGCGGCGCGCTGAAAAAGTTTTATGGTGTGGGGGACTGTGGATTTACTCTGATGTCAAATATTGAAAGCTATTATTTCAGCTTCTTTCTCACAAACCTTGCCAAGTTCAGCCTTCCAATGGTTACGTTTATCACCACAACGGCAAGCGCTGTGGATGCGCTGCTTTCCTGGATTTACGGGGCCATTCTGAACAGCATCAAACCTATGAAGTGGGGACGCTACCGTTCCTGGCTGATCGCTATTCCATGGCTGGTTCCATTTCTTTATGCATTTCAGTTTGTAAAGATCGGCGACGGAATGGTTTCGGCTGTGATCATCATTATAGCTGCCATTGCCAGCCATGTGGCGTGGAACTTTGCGTATGTTGCCAATGTTTCCATGATCTCAGTGGCAGGCAAAACGCCGGAGGAAAGATCGCAGCTTTCTGCTACAAGAGCAGCCTGGGCCAATTTTTCAAAGGTTATTTTTTCTTACGTAGGTCCCGGACTTGCAGCAGTAATGGCAGGGATCATCGGAGAAGTGAACCAGTACGGCGCAGCTGCGTTTGTGCTTGGATGTATTATGGCAGTGCTGTATTACGCGCACTTTAAAATGTTTGACGGTTATGAGAGTGTGCAGCCTGCAGAGAACGCAGGGAAAAAAGCGGCAAAGGATAAAACCGGCGGCATGGATCTGATCCGGGCGCTTTTGCAGAACCCTCCGCTGATCGCGCTTCTGATCGCTGACCTTGCCAAGTTTATGTTTAACTTTGTACTGATGGGAGTGGCAGCTTATTACTTTACATATATCGCAGGCGATGAGGGAATGCTTTCCACTTATATTCTGGTTACTAATATTTTCTGTGTGATCGGAGCTTATTTAAGTAAGACATTAAGCATTAAATTTACCACAAGGACAACAACCATTGGAGTTATGGCAATCCAGGCTGTGCTTCTGATCATCTCATTCCTGATGTATGATAACGTAATGGTTGTCATTGTTCTGATGAGTATCGCAATGTTCGGATATGGCATTACTTATGCTTGCACACCTGCCCTGTATGGTGATACCATTGTATATAGTGAATGGAAAACGGGAAAAAATGCAGCAGGCTGGATCAGCGGACTTCAGAACGTACCTCTGAAGGTTTCAATTATGACAAGAGGAATTATCATTTCCGCATGTCTGGCAATGGGAAATTTCAGCCCGGATATTGATCCGGCGGCAGCCTCTGAGGAACTGAAGCGTGCCATAAGTCTTGGATTTATGATTATTCCGGCAGCGGCTCTTATTATTGCAGTTGTTGCTCTGGTATTTGGATTTAAGCTTACCAAGGATAAGGTTGATCAGTACGCACAGGAGATCGCATCCCGTTCATAAACAGATAAAGGACGGTCAGGCAGGATGGAGAACAGGGATATCAGATTTCTTTTAAATCTGCAGATGCTGGCAGATGGAATAAGGAAAAGCTTTCCGGAGCTGGAATTTTATCAGGGAGAGGATGGCGCATGTCTGGAAGGAGTGCGTTTTTTCCAGAAAGGAAAGAAGCTGGATTCCCGTTATGTGTATATTGCAGATGTAGATCAGCTGAAGTCTGAGATCCCTCCGGATACCCGCTGCTCTCTGATACTGGCAGACAGAGAGAAGATTTCAGATAAAAGAAATATCTGTCTGAACCGGAATGATAAAGGCAACCGTAATGCATGTGCTCCGGATCCTCTGAACAAAGAGTACTGTTATCAGAGCCAGAGTAACGAAAATTATCCGGACAATGGTAAATTATCTGTTCAGGATCCTCTGGCTGAACAGAATAAATGTGAGAAGTGGAACAACGGCAGAAATAGCATTATCCGGATATCGGGAGAAACGGAGCTTACAGAGCTTTTTAATGTGTGCCAGGATATTTTCCGGTATCACTGTTCCTGGGCAGATACATTGAAAAATATAGTGATCTGCCAGGGAAGCGTGGATGATCTGTGTAAAGTAAGCTGTGAATACTTCCATAATCCTGTTTTTGTGCATGATTCCAGACTGAATGTGATTTCCTGTCCGGTATGGAGAGAGGGAATGATCAACTGGCAGAGGGATGAAAGTACAGGACTTCTGATCACTCCGCTGGAAGAGCTGAATGAGTTCAAAACAGACAGAGAGTATCTGAAAACACTTACCACTACAAAAGCAGATATTTTTTCTGCAGATCTGAGAGGCTACAGGGATATTTATGTGAATATCTGGGGCAGCTACGGAGGATATGAAGGAAGACTGGTCATCTGTGAAATTGACAGCTCTCTGGAACCGGGACAGCTTGTATCCGCAGAATATCTGGCGGAAATGGTACGTTTTGTTCTGGAAAAACGGGGCCATATGGAAAACACTTATAAGCGGGCCCTGGAAGTAATGCTGGTGGGAATGATACAGGGAAAGAAATTTTCTGATTCAGAGATTGCAAGCCGGATTGAACAGTGCGGTTGGAAAACAGAAGACTCCTATGTATGCATCCGCCTGGACGCAGAGGAGCAGGAGGGAAATCCGGGATCCTCAGCAGCCAGTCTCTGTAATTATGTGGAAGCCAGAGTTCAGGGAAGCAAGGCTGTAAGCATGGATAACCGGGTCTGTATTATTATTAACCGGAACCTGAACAGACATTATACTTCAGATATTGCAGGCATTTTAAGAGACGGGCTGTTCAAGGCAGGATTCAGCAATGTGTTTCATAATCTGACTAATCTGGAAAGCTGTTACAGGCAGGCATCTACAGCCCTGAAGTACTGCCGGAAGAAAAATGATATGATGTGGTCCTATACATTTGGAGATATTGTAATGGACTATATCGGAGACCTTTGTAGCAGTGAATTTGAGCCGGAAGAGCTTTGTGCATATGAATTAAAAAAGCTGAAGGAATATGATGCTGAGAACCGGACAGAGCTGTACAAAACACTGATGACTTATATTTTAAATGAAAGAAATACCGTAGCCACTGCTTCGGATCTTTATGTGGGAAGAAGTACTTTGTTTTACAGGCTGCGCAAAATAAAGGAGATCACAGGGCTTGATAATGAACATCTTGCCAGGCCCATAAAAAATCTATATTTAAGACTCTCGATTTTTCTTATGGAGAGAGGATAACAGGAGAAGGGAGATGGCTTTTATGCTGACACCAAAACAGAATTTGCTGGAAACACTGAAAAAAGACGGAAAACCGGAATGTCTCTGTAATTCCTTTACCATGTTTCGGGGAATCCCCGGAGATCCCTGCTTTAAGCTGATACGCGGAAATCGCATCAGAGGAACAAATTCCTATGACCAGTGGGGAACTCTGATTCTGTTTCCGGAGGATGCTCCGGCGGCAATTCCCTATGTTACAGAAGAGAACCAGGTGATAAAAGATGTGGCGGAATGGCAGAAGTATGTGAAAGTTCCTGATCTGGCAGGAAAATGCTCCGAAGGCTGGGAGGAAGCTCTGGAAGCAAAAAGCAGGATCGACCAGGAAAAATATCTTACCATGGTAGTAATGGGAACAGGGATTTTTGAGCAGCTTCATATGCTGATGACGTTTGAGGACACTCTGATGAATTTTTTGCTGGAGCCGGAGGCAATGCATGAGCTGATCGATGTGATCTGTGAATACCGTCTTACCTATATGAAGCTTGTTGTGGAGCATCTGCATCCGGACTGTATTGTTTCCCATGATGACTGGGGAGCAAAAGACAGCCTGTTTATGTCGCCGGAGGTATGGAGAGAGTTCTTTAAGGAGCCGTACAGAAAGCTTTATGATTATCTTCATTCACAGGGAGTAATTGTAATGCATCATGCAGATTCCTATCTGGAGCCTATTGTTGAGGATATGGCAGAGATCGGCGTAGATATCTGGCAGGGAGTTCTGAACACCAACAATATTGCAGCGATTTCCCAGAAGGTAGGGGACAGAATGCTTCTGATGGGCGGAATTGATTCTGTCATAGACCGGGAGGATGCCACAGAGGAGGAAATCAGAAAAGAGACAAGGCGTGCCTGTGAAGAGTATGGAAACCTGAAAGGCTACTGGCCGGGGATCACTTACGGCGGACCGGGAACGATTTATCCTCATGTAGAAGAAATTGTGATCGATGAGATCAACCGATATAATGAAGAACGATTTGGAGTTTCTGTTTCATAAAAAATGTCCCGGAGATGTACTGACGGGTACTGCAGATAAAAATATCAGCATCAGGAAATGGAGGAGAGAATATGACTGCAAAAGAAATTTTTCTGGAAACAATTAAAAAGGACGGAAAACCGGAACGGCTTTTAAAACAGTATGAGGGACTTGGATTTTATCCTCCCAATCCGGCATCCACTTATATCCGGGGAAATCGCCACCGTGGTATGGAGCCAATGAAAGACAGGTTTGGTACAGAGATCCTCTGGCCGGCAGATCAGCTTGCAGCAATGCCTCATGTAACAGAAAGCAATAAGGTGATCAGTGATATCTGTGAATGGAAGGAGCAGTTGAAAATGCCGGAGCTTCTGGAAAACTGTTTAGATCCGGCTCTCTGGGAGCCATTTAAGGAAAAAGCTCAGGAAATCCGGGAAAGCGGAAAGCTTTTTATGGCATTTATGCCAACAGGAGTGTTTGAACGGCTTCACTTTCTTATGGGATTTGAGGATATGCTGATGAATTTCCTTCTGGAGCCGGAAGATATGATGGATCTCTGTAATGCTATTGGAGAGTATCGCTATCAGTATATGAAACTGATCGTAGATAATCTTCATCCGGATGTGATGCTTTCTCATGATGACTGGGGCTCCAAAAATCAGCTTTTTGTAAGCCCGGAAACATGGAGAGAGTTTATTAAGCCTCAGTATGCAAAAACCTATGGATATATGAAAGAAAAAGGAGTCATCATCATCCATCATGGGGATTCCTTTATGGAACCTGTCGTAGAGGATATGGTGGAGCTTGGCGTTGACGTGTGGCAGGGAGTTCTTCCTCAGAATGATATTCCGAAGCTTCAGAAACAGCTTGCAGGAAGGATGACACTGATGGGAGGAATCGACGCATCCATTGTGGACAGAGCAGATTCCACAGAGGAGGAGATACGCAGGGAAGTAAGAAGAGCCTGTGAGGAATATGCTCCGGGAGGACATTTTATCCCATGCATTACTTATGGCGGACCGGGATGTCTTTTCCCTCATGTTGACCCGATTATTGACGATGAAATTGACAGATATAACAGAACAGAAAAGTGAAGATAAGATGAAATATAAAATTACCTTTGAAGATGAACAGCTTACCTGCCTGGCAGAGGCAGGAACCACGGTTTTGGAGGTGCAGATCGCAGCAGGAATGACTCCGGATGCTTTTTGCGGAGGAAATGGAAAATGCGGAAAGTGCAAAGTGGTGATCAATGGAAAAGAAGTGTTGGCATGTAAGACGGCAGTAGACAGAGATATGACAGTGTATACAGGAAATAAAAAAGAGGAGCGGGCTCAGATCCTTGCACAGGGAAGCGGCAGACAGGCAGAATTTTCCCCCGGAAATCTTCCGGAAGGCACAGATACACCGCTTCTCAGCGCTGTGGATATTGGTTCTACCTCTGTAGTGGCCTATCTTCTGGACGGAACAAACGGAGAGCTGCTTGGAACAAAAAGTATTCTGAATCCTCAGAGACAGTTTGGAGCAGATGTGGTCAGCAGATGCAGCTATGCGCTGAATAACGGCGGAGAGGCTTTAAGCGGCTGTATCCGAAACGCAGTAAACATACTGTTAAGAGAGCTGGTAAAAGGGGCGGGAAGGAACCCGGAGGATATTGTGAGAATTGTTATGGTGGGAAATTCCTGTATGCATCACCTGTTTCTGGGGATTCCAACTGATACGCTGGCTCTGGCGCCCTATACGCCTAAAGTTACCGAAGCGCAGGAGCTTATGGCTGCCCGGTATGACATTCATGTACATCCCCGGGCGCAGCTTTGGTGGCTTCCCAATATCGGCGGTTTTGTAGGCGCAGATACTGTGGGATGTCTGGTGGCATCTGATCTGGATACCTGTGAAGAAATGACGCTGCTGGTGGACATTGGAACAAACGGAGAGCTGGTTCTGGGAAACAGAGACGGGCTGATCGCCTGTTCTACAGCGGCAGGACCAGCCTTTGAAGGAGCGAAGATCACCTGTGGTATGCGGGGCAGCAAAGGCGCCATTGACCATGTAACTGTAAAAGATGGGGAAACAATCTGCCATGTGATCGGAGAAACCGAGGCAGTGGGAATCTGCGGCTCCGGTCTTCTGGATGGGGCTGCCTGTCTTTTGAAACTGGGAAAAATTGATGAGACAGGAAGACTGGAGAAGGAGTATCATTTTACTGACCGGGTATTTCTGAATCAAAAGGATATCCGGGAGCTTCAGCTGGCAAAGGCTGCCATTGCGGCAGGTATCCGAAGTCTTTGCGAGAAGAAGGGGATTAAGGTCAGTGATATCAGCCGTGTTCTGATAGCCGGAGCCTTTGGCAATTATCTTGATCCTGCCAGCGCCTGTGCCATTGGAATGATTCCTCCTGAACTTCAGACAAGGATCACCTCCATAGGAAATGCTGCCGGGGAGGGAGCCTGTATGGCTGCTGTGAATCGGGAACAGTTTGAGCGGAGCCGGATTCTGGCACAAAAGGCTGAGTTTGTGGAGCTTGCTCTTGATATGGGATTTCAGGAGATTTATGTAGAAGAAATGGAGTTTCCGGGGGAATCAGAACATGAATGAGCTTGACAGAATAATGGAAATCATAGAGGCAGCCGGTTTTTCCCATACAGGAAAAATCAGTATGGATACGGTAGAACTCAGGGATGAGGTACGGGATATGTGCCACAATGGAAACTGTGGAAAATATGCCAGGAACTGGTCCTGCCCTCCCGGCTGCGGAACTCTTGATCAGTGCAGGCAGCAGCTTCTCAGCTATAAGACCGGAATTCTTGTGCAGACTGTTGGAGAAATAGAGGACAGTATGGACTGGGAAGGCATGAAAGATACAGAAGAGCGCCACAAAAAAACTTTTCTTGAAACAGCGGAAAAGCTTCGCAGGGCATGTCCGGGATTTCTTCCTCTGGGAGCTGGAACCTGCACCCTGTGTGGAGAATGTACCTACCCCGAAAAGCCCTGCAGACAGCCAGAACGGAGGATTTCCTCTATGGAAGCCTATGGAATCCTGGTCAGTGATATCTGTACCAGAAACCAGGTAAAATATTATTACGGTCCAAAAACGATCGCCTATACCTCCTGCTATTTCTTTGATTTTTCTTCCTGATCCATCAGATAAAAGGACAGCATCAGGTAAAGCAGCTCATCTGGGTCCGTGAGATCGGATTTTAAGGCTGCCTCAATTTTTTCAATACGGTAAAGAAGCGTGCTGCGGTGAATATAAAGTGCCGCAGCCGTTTTTGTTGCACTCTGATGATTCTGCAGATAAACCCTCAGAGTCTCATAAAGCTGAGTGCCGGTGCTTTCATCCTGATATTTCAAATGGAGAAGCTTTTCATGGCAGATCATGTAGGCTGGAAGCTTTCCTGTGATCTGTTCCAGAATATAAGGCAGTGCAACATCATTAAAATGATGGATCCAGGAGGTTGGATTTTTGCGGGAGCCTGTCTGAATGGAAATAGAAGCCTGTACATACTGCCTCTGAAAATTAAAATGTCCCAGCATCACTCTGCTGTAACCGGCGATCAACAGACTGTCCCGGATAAAACCGGCAAGCTTCTGAGAAATTTCATCCAGTGTAAAGTCGCACAAATCCAGATTAATATATACAACTACATTTCCTCTGTGCTCCACTGCACAGGCAGCCGGAATAAAATTTTCCACATAACTGCAAATGGATTTTAGGGTCAGATTTTTCCAGTCCAGAATTCCTGTTTTAATCAGAATGCACTGATAGGAATGGGAGGACAGCCAGCCATTTTCTGTAAGCTGGTGACTGACCTCCACATAGTCTGCTTTGGAATTGGTAAGGAGATTATGAAAAATCCGGTGGAGAGGGTACAGGGTATCGTGTTCTGCCACAGACTTTGTGGACAGCACATAAGAAATAAGAGATGCCAGATGTTCTGCCACAAAGCCAAAGGTGTCATCCAGTGGAAGCTCTCCGGGGCGAATCAGAAGGCGGTATCCGGTTTTTCCGGAACGTCTGATATTGACGCACAGAGCCGGAGGTGCAGTATGGTTTCCGGGATAATAAAAATAACCGGTACGGTACTGAGCCTCTTCGTAATTACTGTCCTGCTTCAGAGAGTTGACAACATTCTGAGTTTCTTCTGTGGAGCCAAAGATTCCGTCTTTCAGTTGAGAGTCAGGCTGATTTCCGGTTGCGATCACTGTGAAGTCAAGACCTATCACTGTCATGGGATTGGGAATGACAGAAGTACTGAGGTCAATCAGCTTCTGGACAGAGGGCTGGTTCAGGATCAGGTCAAACAGATCTTGATTCCACTCTTCGTATTTCCGGAAAATTTCCTGTAGAAATGAAAGCACGGAAACAGCAGAAACGTTTTCCTGCAAAATGCACAAATTTGGATAGTCATCCTCTTCCAGATACCGGGATTTGCCGGTGAGGATCACCAGGGTTTCAGACAGGTGATGGGAGGGAACCAAAAAGTCAGGGTCATCACTGATATATATTTTTCCTCCGGCCAGAGGCCCGGGAGACTGATAGATCACAGGATATTCCAGGTGAGGCTCTGAAGACAGCCAGGAAGAGGCTGCTGCAGAAAAATGCTGACGAAGATGATATATAATAAGCTGGGCGCTGAGTTTCATAAAAAATTCCTTTCTGACGGGACTGCCGTGTCATTTAAAGCAGTTTTTTTTATTATATCCTATATGGTTTCCAGGCTCAATAGCTGCATTCAGATACTTCATACAAATTGTAGGAAAATGAATAAGAAAATAGACGATTTTGAAAATAGAGATTATCTGTATCCTCTGTTATACTGAAAACAGTTAAAGTGTAGGAGGGATTTACGCATGATAATTATTGGGGAAAAAATCAATGGTTCCATTCCTGCTGTGGCAGATGCCATTGCCCGCCGTGACGGGGAATTTATTAAAGAAAGGGCCAGAATGCAGGACGAGGCAGGAGCTACGTATATTGACTGCTGCGCTTCTGTTCCAGAGGAACAAGAGGCAGAAACCCTGAAGTGGATGATTGACTGTATTCAGGAGGTCAGCGATCTTCCGATTTCTGTGGACAGTCCAAGCGCGGAGGTGCTTGCGCAGGTGTTTCCATACTGTAAAAGACCGGGGCTTATCAATTCTGTTTCCGGTGAGGGAAATAAGATGGACGTACTGTTTCCTCTGATCGCGGATACGAAATGGGAAGTGATCTGTCTGCTTTCTGATGATACAGGTATTCCGAAATGTGCTGCAGACCGTCTGAGAGTTTTTGACAATATTATGGCAAAGGCAAAGGAGTACGGAATCAGTCCGGACAGAATGCACATTGATCCGCTTGTGGAAATGCTCTGTACCTCAGAAGATGGAATTGCCATGAATGTGGAAGTGATCAGTACCATTCGGGAAAAATATCCGGACATTCACATTACAGCTGCAGTCAGCAATATTTCCTTTAATCTTCCGGTTCGTAAGATGGTGAATCTGGGCTTTACGGTTCTTGCAATGAACGCAGGGTTGGACAGCGCGATCCTTGATCCCACCAACAGAGATATGATGGGCGTGATTTATGCTACAGAAGCGCTTCTGGGACAGGATGATTACTGTATGGAATACATCAGCGCATACCGGGAAGGGATTTTCGGACCGAAAAAATAACAGTTATTAATTTTAATATAAAAATGAGGAGGCAGTTTCAAATGGCAGGTATTCAGGAAGTTTACGCTTTAGTAGAAAAAGGAAAAGCAAAGGTGATCGCAAATGCAGTTCAGGAAGCACTTGATGCAGGCTGTGATCCGACAGAAATTCTGAATGACGGAATGATCAAGGCAATGGATGCTGTAGGTGAAAAGTTTAAAAACGGTGAAATTTTTGTACCGGAAATGCTGGTAGCTGCAAGAGCCATGAAAAAAGGTGTTGAGGTTCTGAAACCTCATCTTGCAACAGGCGCAGCAGGGGCAGCGGGAAAGGTAATTATCGGAACCGTAGCAGGCGACCTTCATGATATTGGCAAAAATCTGGTAAGTATGATGCTGGAATCTGCAGGCTTTGAGGTGATCGATCTCGGTGTTGATGTTCCGAAAGAAAAATTTGTGGAGGCATATGAGGCAAATCCGGATACAAAGATCATCTGCTGTTCAGCGCTTCTTACCACAACCATGCCTGCACTGAAGGATGCGGTAGCGCTTATTAATGAGGCTTCTTTCCGCCCGAATGTAAAAGTAATGGTTGGCGGAGCGCCTATTACTCAGGCTTTTGCAGATGAGATCGGAGCAGACGCGTACACAGAGGATGCGGCTTCCTGCGCAAAGAAGGCAAGAGAGCTTGCTGCATAATAACTGCGGTTTAAAAGAAAATTTACATAAAATGGCTGTATGAGAATGAACGAGCGGAACAGGGAGTTGTGATATGCTTGAAGAATCCTTTGAGCAGCTGGATCAGGAGCAGTGCGCTGCTTATCTGAAAAGGCTGAAACTTCCACAGGAAGAGTGTACTTTGGAGTTTCTGGACAGGCTGATCAGGAGACATCTGGAAGAAATTCCTTTTGAAAATCTGGATCTGGTACGTACCCATGAGCTGATCTCAACTGATCTGGATACGGTTTATAAAAAAATTATTCAGGGCAAAAGAGGTGGCTACTGTTTTGAGCTGAATGCATTATTTCTGGGCTTGCTGAGGGGACTTGGATATCAGGCGTATCCTGTTGCCTGCCGGGTTCTCAGGCGTCCGGGACTTCGGATGCCTACACACAGGGCCAGCGTGGTCTGCGCTGACGGTAAAAAATATTTCTGCGATGTGGGTTATGGAGGCTTTGCCTGCGTCCGCGCCGCTCTTATGGAGCCGGGCGCTGTTACGCATACTGATTTTGGCAGCTTTTATTTTGAAAGAGAATGTGCAGGATGGCTGAATTTCTGGCATAAGGGAGAAAAAAACAGGGAAAAATCAGGCATAAAAATATTTATGGTGGCAGAATTTCCCAGCGCTCCTGTTGATTTTGCTCCGGCAAATCAGGCAATGTGCAGTCCTGGAGCCATGTTTTATGACAAGGTAGTGGTGCACAGAATGACAGAGTACGGCCCTCTTTCTGTAGAAGGAAATCAGGTTACACTTCGCGAAAAGGAAGGCAAGAAGATCGTTACCCTTTCTTCAGGAGAGGAACTGAGAGAAGTACTGAAAAAAGAATTTAAAATCGAAGTCATCTGACAGGTAAAACGGTTTCCGTAAATAAAGCGGAAGCCGTTTTTATCTGGCAGGAAAAAATATATTCTGTACGACCACTGGAAGGTAAAACGGTGAATGATAAAAGATAAAAACTCTCCCTAGGGCTGCGGTCATGTCTGGAAATTTTATATTCTATGTGCTAGACTGATTGGGACAGAAAGCTCAGAGATTCAGCCTTGTACTATGAAGTATTCTAACATTATACAACATGGAAGATCATACATAATGCTGAGTATTCCGGCAAATCAAAACAGAAAAATTCGTATTTTAATTTGTACTGAAGTTACTGTGCAGGAGGCATTTGACCAGGTTACTGTGAATGGAGTGAGCAGTAATATACTGAATCTTGACGCAGGATTAAAAGCAGGGAGGATATCATGAAAACCAGAATGGCAGAGAATGCGAATATAAAAGAAAATGAAATTCAGAAAGAGATTAAAAAAGAGACAGGGGAGGAACAGAAGATGCTGAAAAACGAGTATCTTTCAGAAATAAACCTGGATGACAGATTTGAACTGAGAGAGATCAGACTAGGAGAAGCCGTAGAAGCAGCAGGGGTTGAAAAAGCTTGTTTTCCTCCAAGTGAGGCCTGCTCTGAAAAAATGATGGTAGAACGTGCTACAAAGGCGCCGGAGTATTTTCTTGTGGCAGTTGACAGACAAACAGGAAAAATCGCAGGGATTTTAAATGGTCTTGCTACAGATGAGACAACGTTCAGGGATGAATTTTTTACAAACGCAGAGCTTCATGTCCCGGAAGGAAAAACAGTCATGCTTCTTGGACTGGCAGTTCTTCCGGAATATCGGGGAGAGGGGCTTGCCAGAGCGCTTATGTATCGGTATCTTTGCAGAATGGTGCAAAAAGAAAAAGACATGGTACTTCTCACCTGTCTGGATTCCAGAGTACCTATGTATGAAAAAATGGGATTTCAGGATAAGGGAGCTGCCAATTCTACATGGGGAGGCGAAGAATGGCATGAAATGAATTACCCTGTGGGAATCGGCAAATTGCCTTGAAAACTGTCGGAGAAACCCGTATAATGTAAATCAGTGAAAGAAAGAATGAGGGCACAGGACTATTTTGCTCCACAGGTTTCACAGACATGGGGGAATGTTATGAACAAAACAAAAACCATTTGTTTTACAAATAATAAGGGCGGCAGCGGCAAGTCTACCACCTGTTCCAATATTGGCGCGGCAATGGCCCGGGCCGGAAAAAAGGTTCTGATGATTGACGGAGATATGCAGTTAAATCTGTCACTGGCTTTTTTTTCCGAGGACTGGGTGCTGGAACAGGCAGCAGGCGACAAGAATCTTTATCATGCAATAAGAGAGCAGAAGGATCTGGCAGATTATATTGTGCATACGGATTATGAGAACCTGGATCTGATTCCTTCTTCTACTCTGATGAGTTCTATTGAGTATGAGCTGTTTACAAAATGGCAGAGAGAATTTATCTTAAAAAAATGTCTTCAGAACATAAAAGATTCGGGCGTTTATGATTATATTCTGATCGATGCGCCGCCTACGCTGGGAGGCTGGGTCATGAATATCCTGTGTGCATCGGATCAGGTGGTTGTTCCTGTGGAGGCAAGTCCCTGGGGAATGTTCGGTCTGGCAAATATGTTTGATTTCCTGAACGAGGTAAAGCAGATTGCGCCGGAACTGAAGGTTGCGGGAATTGCAGTTACAAAAGTGGATACCCGTAAAAACTATTTTAAACAGACAATGGAAACTTTACACGAGCTGGAAGAAATCTATGTGTTTGATTCCTTTATCAGGGTGGACAGTTCTGTAGAATGGGCGCAGGACAACAGCGCTCCGGTAGTGGAGTACAAAAAATCCAGCAGAAGTGCAAAAGAATATACAGCGTTGGCAGAGGAGGTAATGAGACGTGTCAGTAGGTAAGGAAAGCATTAAGCGCGCGGCAAGCGCAGGGGCAAAGAAAACTGCAGCAGCAAAGACAGCAGAAGCAGACGTTAAAAAGACGACGGAGGCAAAGGCGGCAACTGTAAAAGCAGCAGAGACAAAGGTTTCATCCGCAGAAAAAACAGCGGGAACTGCTAAAAAGACAACATCAGGAAAAACATCTGTAACCAAGGCGGCAGCAGCTAAAAAGACAGCAGCCAAAAAGACAACAGAGAGAAAAACTACAGTGGCAAAGACTGCAAAAAGTGTAAAGACTTCTGTACTTACTCCTGCCAATTCAGAAGAGATTCAGGCAAAATTTATCTCTGATAAGGCGAAACAGCCGGAAAGTGTCAATGGCCCGGTGCATGTAACAGAAGAACTTCCGATATATCTTCTTTAAGAAATAAGAAATAAAAAGCTGTCACGGGATCACAGGAAAGTATTTTTCACATAAAGATGAGAAAATACTTTCCGGGAAATTGATTTTGCGGCAGTTTTTATTTGGTAAAAATATGGATGGGAGATGGAAAGTGTGGAAAAAGTCAGGCATCAGACATCAGAAACATTTCGGCTCAGTGCGCTTCTGGCATTGTCAGGAGGCTTCCAGGACGCCTATACTTATAATGTAAGAGACAGAGTTTTTTCCAATGCGCAGACAGGAAATGTGGTGCTTATGAGCCAGCATCTTATGATGGGAAAGTGGGCGGAAGCCCTGCATTATCTTTTTCCTGTAATTGCTTTTGCCATGGGGGTATTTGTGGCGGAAAGAGTTCAGCAGAAATATAAATACAGGAGCTGTATCCACTGGCGTCAGATTATTGTTGCCCTGGAAATTGCGATTCTTTTTCTGGTGGGATTTATTCCTGCACAGTTTAATATGGCTGCCACTATGCTGGTATCTTTTTCCTGCGCCATGCAGGTTCAGACCTTCCGAAAAGTACACGGTTATGGTTATGCCAGTACCATGTGCATCGGAAATTTACGGGCGGGAACAGAGAGTTTGTCTGTTTATCTGAGGGACAAAAAGCCCGGAGCTTTGAAAAAAGCTGTACATTATTATGGGATTATTCTGATTTTTGCAGTGGGCGCAGGACTGGGCGGAGTGATGTCTCTTCATATTGGACTGAGAGCTATCTGGATATCTCCGGTTCTTCTTACAGCAGCCTGTCTGTTGATGAATTACGAAAAAATATAACCGCTGATATGTTAAAACACAGATGGATTTATGATAAAATAAATGCAGATATTTTGAAAAATGGCAGGTGAGAGTATGGAGTTTCAGCACGAACTGATCATTCCCAATGAAGGGCTGCCCTTCAAGATTTTTCTTTTTGAGGGGAGCAGGGGGAACTATATAAGAGAAAAGCACTGGCATACCTCTATAGAGATTTTTGCTGTTATGGAGGGAGAGCTGCTTTTCTATATTAATCATGAGAAATATCCCCTTCATGCAGGAGAACTTCTCATAGTGAATGCCAATGAAATTCATTCAGTTCATGCATTAAAGACGAATAAAACCGCAGTGATCCAGATTCCTCTCAGGCAGTTTGAAGGGTATTTTACAGCCCAGCAGTTTATCCGGTTTGAGGGCGGTGTGCGCGGTGGAAAGGACAGCGGCAATCCGTCAGACAGGCGGCTGATCTCTCTAGTGCAGAGACTTTATAATGTGTATGCAGAAAAGCGGAATGGATACGATTTTCGCACGATTTCTCTGTATTATGAGCTTCTTTATCTGTTGGTTACTCAGTATCGGGTAACAGAGGTTGAGGAGAAGGAGCTTCGGCATAACCGGCATTTGAATGCTCTTTCCAGAATTACCACTTATATGAGAGAACACTACAGAGAGGAGCTAAAGCTTTCAGATCTGGCAGAAATGTTCGGATATTCAGACGCTTATCTGTCAAGAATGTTCAGGGAGTATGCAAAAGTCAATTTTAAGACTTATCTTCAGGATATCCGTACCTCTTATGCATACCGGGATATTCTGAATACAGATCATACAATCGGTCAGATTGCCCTGGATAACGGGTTTTGCAGCAGCCGTGGACTGTCCAAGGATTTCAGAAAGCGGTACGGGGTGCTTCCAAGTGAGGTGAAGCGTGAAAAAAAGCATAAAGCAGCTGAACAGGAAACTGACAGCTTTAAATAAAAATGTCAAAAAAATGCTATAAATCAGATAAAAAAAGCGGCGAAAAGCATACCGGACTGTGGTATGCTTTTTTCAATGAATGAGAGCACCGGAGAGCAATGGGACTTTCATGGAAGTTGTAAGGAGGAATTACAATGAAAATTCAGAATGTAACAGATGATTCTTTCCGAAAATACGGAAAAGTTCTGGAGGGATATGACTTCACCGGTCTTTTAAAAGAAATGAAGCATATGCCAGTACCGGAAGATGTGATTTACGTTCCTTCTGTAGATGAGCTGGAGGCATTGGATGTGGCAAAAGAGCTTCAGAACAGAGCCTACGGCGGACTGCCGATTCAGATCGGATACTGCAACGGACACAACAAAAAACTGAATGCAGTAGAATATCACAGAAATTCTGAGATCAATGTTGCAGCCACAGATCTGGTTCTTCTGATCGGAGAACAGAAGGATATTGAGGATGATTTTACATACGATACATCAAAAATCGAAGCTTTTCTTGTACCGGCAGGCACAGCCATTGAGGTGTATGCCACAACACTGCATTATGCGCCCTGCAATGTAAAAGAAAGCGGATTCCAGTGCGTGGTTGTTCTGCCGAAGGGAACCAATACGGAGATTAATTTCCAGTTGGAAAAAACAGGAGAGGACGCACTTATTACTGCAAAAAATAAATGGCTGATCGCTCATGAGGAAGCTGGAATTGAGGGAGCTTTTAATGGGCTGAAAGGTGAAAATATCACAATTGAATAAGGATGCAGCATCAGAAAAATCAGAAGATTTATAAAAAGAAAATTATAAAGAGATATTTATAAAACTTATACGCAGTCGTATAAAAACAACTATAAACCAATAAATAACAGAAAAAATGGAGGAAAAAATCATGAATAACATGCCAGAAGTAAAAGTTGGAATCGTTGCAGTCAGCAGAGACTGTTTCCCGGAAAGTCTTTCTGTAAACAGAAGAAAAGCTCTTGTTGAGGCCTACACAAAGAAATATGACGCAAAGGATATTTATGAATGTCCAATCTGTATTGTAGAGAGCGAGATTCATATGGTTCAGGCTCTTGAAGACATCAAAAAAGCAGGCTGCAACGCTCTTTGTGTATACCTTGGAAACTTTGGTCCGGAGATCTCCGAGACACTTCTTGCAAAGCATTTCGACGGACCGAAAATGTTTATCGCAGCAGCAGAGGAGACACAGAATGATCTCTGTCAGGGACGTGGAGACGCATATTGCGGTATGCTGAACGCAAGCTATAACCTGCAGCTTCGCAACGTAAAAGCTTACATTCCGGAATATCCTGTTGGAGACGCAGAGGACTGCGCGGACATGATTCATGAGTTCCTGCCGATCGCAAGAGCAATCGAAGGACTGAATAATCTGAAGATCATCAGCTTTGGACCGCGTCCGCTGAACTTCCTTGCATGTAACGCACCGATCAAACAGCTTTATAACATTGGCGTTGAAATTGAAGAGAACTCTGAGCTTGACCTGTTTGAGGCATTTAACAAACACGCAGGTGACGAGCGTATTCCAGCAGTTGTAAAAGAGATGGAGGAAGAGCTTGGCGAAGGTAATAAGAAACCTGAAATCCTTGCAAAGCTTGCACAGTATGAGCTGACATTAAAGGACTGGGTTGAGGAGCACAGAGGATACCGCAAATATGTTGCCATTGCAGGAAAATGCTGGCCAGCATTCCAGACACAGTTTGGCTTTGTTCCATGTTATGTAAACAGCCGCCTTACCGCACAGGGAATTCCGGTTTCCTGCGAGGTTGATATTTATGGTACTTTAAGTGAGTTTATCGGAACTGTTGTAAGCCAGGATGCAGTTACACTTCTGGATATCAACAACACTGTTCCAAAGGATATGTATAAAGAGTCCATTGAGGGCAAATATAACTACACTCTGAAAGATACTTTCATGGGATTCCACTGCGGAAATACTGCTTCCGGCAAACTTGTTTCCTGTGAGATGAAATACCAGATGATCATGGCAAGAGCTCTTCCGGAAGAAGTAACACAGGGTACTCTGGAAGGCGATATCCAGCCTGGAGACATCACCTTCTATCGTCTGCAGAGCACTGCTGACAACAAGCTCCGCGCTTATATTGCACATGGTGAAGTGCTTCCGGTTGCTACAAGATCCTTTGGCTCTATCGGCGTATTTGCGATTCCGGAAATGGGACGTTTCTACCGTCACGTTCTTATTGAGGGAGGCTATCCGCATCACGGCGCAGTTGCTTTCGGACATTATGGAAAAGCTCTGTTTGAGGTATTCAAATACATTGGCGTTCCGGTAGAAGAGATCGGTTACAATCAGCCGGCAGGCGTAAGATATCCTACAGAAAATCCATGGGGATAAGATCATTCTCCAGATGATAAAATTCTGAAATATACAGGCTGAAAATCCATTGCCGCAGGCCGGAGGGAATAAAAATCAGCTTTGTGAACAATAAAAGATACACGTCCCGGGGAAACCCGGGATGTGTAGTTTAAAAATAAAAACCGTACTGAAAATCGGACTGAAATAAAAGAAAGGACGGAAAATATGTATTATATTGGAATTGATCTGGGAACCTCTGCTGTAAAGCTTCTGCTTATGGAGGAATCCGGAAAAATCTGTAATATTGTATCAAAGGAATATCCATTATTTTTCCCTCATCCGGGCTGGTCGGAACAGAATCCGCAGGACTGGTTTGCTCAGAGCATGGAGGGAATGAAGGAGCTGACAAAGGATATTGACCGCAAAGAAGTTGCCGGAATCGGCTTTGGAGGTCAGATGCACGGCCTTGTAACTCTGGATGAAAATGATCAGGTGATCCGCCCTGCTATCCTCTGGAATGACGGACGTACCCAGGAGGAAACAGAGTATCTGAATAACGAAATCGGCAAGAATAAGCTGTCTGAATACACCGCAAACATTGCCTTTGCAGGCTTTACTGCCCCGAAGATTCTGTGGATGAAAAAGAATGAGCCGGACAAATTTGCCCGCATCGCAAAGATCATGCTGCCAAAGGATTACCTTGCATATTGTCTGTCAGGTTCTTTCTGCACAGACGTTTCCGATGCTTCCGGAATGCTTCTTCTGGATGTTAAGAACCGCTGCTGGTCAAAGGAAATGATGGAGATCTGTGGTGTAAAAGAAGAACAGCTTCCAAAGCTTTATGAGAGCTGGCAGGTTGTGGGAACTCTCAAAAAATCCATTGCAGACGAGCTTGGATTCTCGGAAAATGTAAAGGTTGTTGCAGGCGCAGGAGACAATGCTGCCGCTGCTGTTGGAACAGGGACAGTGGGAGACGGACAGTGCAACATCTCTCTTGGAACCTCAGGAACAATCTTTATTTCCAGTAAAGATTTTGGCGTTGATGAAAACAATGCTCTTCATTCCTTCTGTCACGCAGACGGAAGCTATCATCTGATGGGATGCATGTTAAGCGCTGCCTCCTGCAATAAGTGGTGGGCAGAAGAAATCCTTCAGACAAAGGATTTTGCGGCAGAGCAGGCGCCTATCAATAAGCTTGGAGAGAACCGTGTATTCTTCCTTCCGTATCTGATGGGAGAGCGGTCTCCTCACAATAATCCGGATGCCAGAGGCGTGTTCTTTGGCATGTCCATGGACTCTACGAGAGCAGATATGACTCAGGCTGTTCTGGAGGGCGTTGCCTTTGGTCTTCGCGATTCCCTTGAGGTTGCCAGAAGCCTTGGAATTAAGATTGAACGTACCAAGATCTGCGGCGGGGGAGCAAAGAGCCCTCTGTGGAAAAAAATCATTGCCAACGTCATGAACCTGAAGGTTGATGTACTTGAGGTTGAGGAAGGACCGTCCATGGGAGGCGCCATGCTGGCGGCTGTTGGCTGCGGCGCATACCCGGATGTGGAAACCATCGGAAAGAAAATGGCTCATGTAGTGGATACGGTTGAGCCGGAACCGGAGCTGGTGGCGAAATATGAGGAACGCTACCAGAAGTTCAGAAAGCTTTATCCTGCAATGAAAGACCTGTTTTAAATTCTGTAAAAGATAATAAGGGGGCTGTAAATCCGTGTATGCGGAGTGCAGCCTTCTTTTTTACAAAAATATTAAAAGCTATAGTAATAACCGAATGGATGTGCTACACTAAAATTAATTATACGGCTACTGTTGTTACACACAGCTTATAAAGAAGGGGAGAGAACGGAATGTCAGACGATCGTCATAAAAAAGCACTGGATCAGGCTGTACAGAAACTTCGTACACAATTTTCCAATTATGTAACAGCAATATACTGTTACGGAAGCTATGCCAGAGGAGAACAGAAATTCTGGTCAGATGTGGATGTTCTGGTTAAGGTATCGGATGATACTTCTCCCAGAATTATGAGACAAATGAGAGCCGAAGTAATACCTGAACAGTATGATCTTCCTGAAGTGGATCTGAAATTTTCCTCAGGAGAAGAATTCAGTACCAGCTACCGATTTAATGAAAATATAAAAAAGGAGGGGAAGCTGATATGGAAAAAGGACTGAGTTATTTTGACCTGGCAGAAAATGACTATCAGTTTCTTCTAAAAGATAAAAAAGAAGGCCGTGTAGGCAATATTATGTGTTCTGCCGCACAGAACATCTGCGAGAGATATCTGAAACATATGATAGATACCTATGTGCTGGATTGTGATACAACCCGAATCCTTCAGACATATTCACTGAGATTTCTGAGAAGGTTCATACAGGAGCAGATTCCGGAATTTGAAGGAAACTGGAAAGTGATACTGCAGGCAGATGGCTATTATTTTTCTACAAGATATCCCGGAGACGGTGCGTTTATTGTTGGAAAAGAAGATGTAGAAGAGTGTTGGGAGGCAGTAGAAGAAACCAGGGAAGCGGTAAGGAAATATCTGGAAAGTCAGAAATAGAAAAATGGATTTTAGATGACAGTTTATGGGAGAGCGAATAGGAAAACGCTCTCCCATACTTGTCAGTACCTGTATTTTTTTCTGTATTTCATAAGCATCCATGCAGCCAGAATTACTGCCAGCAGTTCAGCGGCAGGATTGGCAAGCCAGATTCCGGTAACCCCTAAAAGGGCAGGAAGAGCCAGAAGGCAGACGATCATAAAAACAAAGGATCTGGTGAAAGCAAGTACTGCAGATACTATTCCGTTATTCAAAGCAGTAAACATCCCACTGGAAAAAATATTAAATCCAATAAATAAAAGAGCAGTTGTGCAGATCCGGTTTCCGGTAACTGCAAGCTGATAAACCGGGGATGCTGGTTTGGTAAAAACAGACACCAGAGGTTCAGTAATCAGCAGGGAGATCAGGGCAGCGCTTATAGAGATTCCTGTAATGATCTTCAGGCTCAGGCGCACCAGCTTTTTCAGTTTAAGATGGTTCTGAGCGCCGTAATAATAGCTGATCATAGGTGCACCTCCATAGGAATATCCGCTGAAAAGGGAGCTGACAAACATCAGTACATACATGATGATGGTAATGGCAGCAACACCGTCTTCGCCAACATATTTCAGCATGGTCCAGTTAAAAATCAGAGTCGTGATTCCTGTTACCAGAGCAGTTGCCATTTCAGAGCAGCCGTTGGTTACTGTTTTTTTCAGTACAGAGAAACGATATACAGGTTTTACAAAGTGAAGCATGTTTTTTCTTTGCGAGAATACAATAAATCCGACTGCTGTAGTAACAGAATAGCCTATTCCGGTTGCCACGGCAGCGCCGCCGATTCCCATTCCAAGTATCTGTATAAAGACATAATCAAGGATAATATTTGCAATTCCTCCTGCAACAGAACAGATAAAGGACAGGGAAGATTTGCCGGAGGCAATCAGGTAAAGAGAAAAATTATTCATTAAAAGGATCGGGATAGTAAAAATCAGGTAATGACCAAGATAATCCCGGCAATAGCCCATGACTTCCAGAGAAAGCTTCATATTGGAAAAAATCATGTTCATGGCAAAGTATCCGATCGTACCCATAATAAGACCGACCAGGACATTTACAAGTATCAGACTGGTAAAATCCTGCCGGGCTTCTTTTTCTTTCTTTTCCCCCATTTTTTTCATGATAACAGCGCTGCCACCGGTAGCCAGCATGGTAGAAACAGCAGTAACCAGAGAAATAACAGGGGCAGTGAGATTAATAGCTGAAAGAGCATTCGTTCCGATGAGCCTTGATACAAAAAGCCCGTCTACCATGGTATAAAAGGACATAAACAGAGACATGGCTATGGTTGGCAGTGTAAAGAGTATGACATTTTTGAAAGTGACTGGTTTCTGATAGGCATTCAGAGATTTGTCTTTTGTCTGATTCATAAAATTCCTCCTTGTATTTTTGTTGTGCATGAGATATCATAAACTTTACAGTAAGTGTAAAGTCAAGAGGGAAATATGAAAAATCAGGAAATAAATTTAACAACAGCCCAGTTTGCAGCTATTCATGAGGTAAATCCCAGAACTCTGCATTACTATGATTCCGTAGGACTGTTTTCCCCGGAAAGAAAAGGGGAGAATCAGTACCGTTATTATACCAGCCGTCAGAGTATTGATTTTGAATATATCCGTATGCTGAAAGAGCTGAATATGAGCATTCGGGAAATCCGTTCTTATGTCCAGGAGCCCGGGCCGGATAAATTTATGGAACTGGCAAATGAAAAAATAAATGAGATAAACAGAGAAATACAAAGGCTGGAAAAGACAAAAGAGATTCTGAAAGTCAGGAAAGAGCAGCTTGCAGTATGCAGTCGTGTGGATGATATGTTTATAGAGTTGAAGCTGCTTCCGGAGGAGCGTTTCCGGGTAATTCCCTTTGATATTAAAGAAGAAAATTTAAAGGATCTGTTTTCCTGTGCAAAGGATTGCTGGGGGATTGAACAGTGCAGAATGGGAATCGGTAGCTATATTTCTGTGGATAAGGTGAGAAAAAAGAGGTTTGAAAAGTATGACGGAGTTTTTTCTCCTGCGCTGAAAACAGAAAAAGGCGGAGAGATTCTGATAAGGAAAAAGGGACTTTGTCTTTGCGGATACCAGAGAGGAATATGGGAAAGGCTGCCTGAGCTTTATGAAAAAATGCTGGTATTTGCAGAGAGGAAGAATCTTAAGTTAAAAGGTTTTGCATTTGAATCAGGTATGAATGATTTTGCCATAACAGATGAAAATGATTACGTCACAAAAGTGGAGATTGCTGTAGAAGAGTCCCTGTGAAAGGGCAGATATCCGGGGATTGATAAAAAATTTTATTGAAATTTGTGACAGAAAATGTATTTCTATTAACTTTTATTGCATTAAATTTGCGGCAGATATTTAAAATAGAAAACCGTCCGGAGAGGTTCGCTTCCGGACGGTTTTCTGTATATTACTTATAGAGTATCTATGAGTGACCGTGATTAGAACAGACCTGTGATCTTACCTGTCTCGTCAACGTCAATCTTCTCAGCTGCCGGTACTTTTGGAAGTCCTGGCATTGTCATGATTTCGCCGGTAAGGGCTACGATAAAGCCTGCACCTGCAGAAATCTTCAGGTTACGTACAGTTACCTCAAAGTCTGTAGGAGCGCCCAGTTTTGTCTGGTCATCTGTCAGGCTGTACTGTGTTTTTGCAACACAGATCGGGCAGTTGCCAAAGCCAAGATCTTCAAGCTGTTTTGCCTGTTTCTGAGCGTTAGCTGTAAGGACAACTCTCTTGCCGCCGTAGATTTTCTGAACGATCTGGTTCAGTTTGTCCTCAATGGAGCCTTCCAGCTCATAGGAGTAGGAGAAGTCATCATTTGGCTCTTCGCAGAGACGGATTACTTCTTCTGCAAGCTTCAGACCGCCTTCGCCACCTTTTGCCCATACTTCAGAAAGAGCTACGTTTACGCCCATTTCTTTACATTTTGCCTCTACAAGATCAAGCTCTGCCTTGGTATCTGTTGGGAAAGCATTGATAGCAACTACACATGGAAGTTTGTATACATTTGTAATATTGCTTACATGTTTCAGAAGGTTCGGGAGACCTTTTTCAAGAGCCTCAAGGTTCTCGTTGTTCAGGTCAGCTTTTGCAACGCCGCCATTGTATTTCAGAGCACGAACAGTTGCAACAACAACAACAGCGTTTGGTTTCAGACCTGCCATACGGCATTTGATGTCAAGGAATTTCTCAGCACCAAGGTCAGCGCCGAAGCCAGCCTCTGTAATTGTGTAATCAGCCAGTTTCAGAGACATTTTTGTAGCTGTTACAGAGTTACAGCCATGAGCGATATTAGCGAATGGTCCGCCGTGTACGATTGCAGGAACATGCTCAAGAGTCTGAACAAGGTTTGGTTTCAGAGCGTCTTTCAGAAGTGCTGTCATAGCGCCCTCAGCGTGAAGATCGCCTGCTGTTACCGGTTTCTGCTCAGAAACTTTACCGTATGTATATCCGATGATGATTCTGGAAAGACGTTCTTTCAGGTCTTTGATATCGCTTGCAAGACACAGAACTGCCATGATCTCAGAAGCAACAGTAATGTCGTAGCCGTCTTCACGAGGCATACCGTTTGTCTTTCCGCCAAGGCCGTCTACTACATTACGAAGCTGACGGTCATTCATATCCACACATCTTCTCCATGTGATCTTTCTCGGGTCAATGTTAAGAGCGTTGCCCTGGAAAATATGGTTGTCGATCATTGCTGCAAGAAGGTTGTTTGCTGCGCCGATTGCATGGAAGTCACCTGTAAAATGAAGGTTGATATCTTCCATAGGAACAACCTGTGCATAGCCGCCGCCTGCTGCGCCGCCTTTTACACCGAATACCGGTCCGAGAGATGGCTCACGAAGAGCTACCATAACGTTTTTGCCAAGCTTCTGCATACCGTCAGCAAGACCTACAGTTGTAGTTGTTTTTCCCTCGCCTGCCGGTGTAGGGTTGATAGCTGTAACAAGGATCAGCTTGCCGTCCTGTTTGTCGGTTTCTTTCAGAAGATTGTAGTCGATTTTTGCTTTGTACTTTCCGTACTGCTCCAGATATTTGTCATCAATACCTGCTTTTGCAGCGATCTCAGTAATTGGTTTCATTTCGCATTCCTGTGCGATTTCGATGTCACTCTTGAATCCCATAAGTTTTGTCTCCTTTCATAAACGGAAGCCCGAGCCCGGACAGAAAAAATATCCTGTCTGAGTAAAAAAGGGCAGTATCTGAAAGTGTCAAATACTGCCCAGACGGTCGGCTTCACAAATCTCTGACTCCCCTGTGGTTATCCACGTCTCCGCCAGTTGTCAGAGATGTTTTAAATTGATGATGAAATGGTAACATATTAATTATGGTTTGTCAATAGTTTGTCAAAAAAATATCAAAATATTATGTTGTATTTGTATATCTGATATAAAAATACTGGATGAACTTTATATACATTGCACAAGTAAAGTGTGATGTAACTGTGTTTGTAAATCGGAAACCGTCAGAGAATTACCTGGAAGTTCCGGTGAGTTTTTTCAGGATCCTGCAGCCGTGGCTGTACAGGGAAATGTGGCTCTTGTGAAGGTCAAAGAAATACCCTGTTCCTGTAAGGCTGTCAACCACAACTGAAAGAAAGGTTGCGTTCAGATGAGGATCAATCACAGTTTCTGCAATAGCACTGTTGGTGGAGATATCCTTCAGGGCTGTTCTGGTATCTTCTGTTACCCCGTTCTGATACATAATAATGATCAGACAGGCATTTTGCCCGTTACAGTCAGAATTATTAAAATTATCAATTTCACGGTCAAGTGTTCCGGACAGATCGGTAGCATCTGTCAGTTTTATATAATAGCGAACTGAATCTTTCCAGAAAGAGAATTTTTTGCGGTAATAATAACCGTTTTCATACTGGAATTTGTTTTCGCTCAGAGCCTGCTGTAAAGTCGTTTTGCCCATGGCAGGAAGAGAAGTAAGTTCCTGACCGTTCAGTTTTTTCTCCTTACGGTCTGCTTCCCACAGCAGAGCATAGCCGATATTTTTCACAATAAGAAAAACTGCTGCGATACCAAAGATAACAAAGCCGCCTATAGCAATTGCATCGCCGTTTTTTACATTATACTTCTGGAAAAATATTCCGGCGATAATAAAGCCAAAGGCTATAAGGCAGCAGACAAGCCCGGAAAAATATAGCCGGAGCCCTCTTTTTTCAGAGCGGAGCTCTTCCTGCTCGTCAAAAGTGTCAGGTACCTGGGTGTTTTCATCTTTCATAGACGATTCCTCCTGAGATGTAAATATAATATAATAATTTTATCACGGAAAATTTTGAAAAGAAAGGATAATACTGCATTTTGGGAAAATATTAAAAATAACAGTGTGACAGGCGGATGTTCCTACTGCAATATCACATGGCGGCATAAATGTGAAATAAACAGATAGCAATAAAAGCGTAATGGATATATATAACAGTAACCAATAATATTAAATTTGCATAATTGTGAATACCTTGACATTTTTGAAGGACCATGATATAAAGAAACAGGATTAAGTGTTGATTTTGCAGTTATCCTGGGATAGTTGCAATAATCAGTGAAAAGGGAAACGGGTGAGAGTCCCGTGCGGTGCCGCCGCTGTAAGCGCATAAAAGCAGTTTTGTTTCACTGCATTCCATACAGGAATGTGGGAAGGAACAGAATATGAATGCTGCGCAAAGCCAGAAGACCTGCTTAGTTCTTTTTGCATCCACGGGCCATGGTAATGCAAAAAACATAGGGATACTGTACCCATATAAGTAAAACAGATGCACTGCAGGCCATAGGACCGCAGTGTTTTTTTGTGTACAGGATAAGTAAGGAGAGGCCATATTATATTTTCAGGAGGAAAAACAATGTGTAGCAAAAAAATGTTCAGTATGATGATGGCTGCGGTTATGACAGTGGGAGTGAGTGCAGGGACGGTATCAGCAGAGACTGATTATGAACCAGTAACTATTACTTTGAATTTACAGCGTTCAGGTCTGGGAGAGAATGTAGAGTATACATTTACAGAAAAGCCATCTGCGGTAGTAGCATCCGGGGAACAAATGGCGGATCTTTTCTTTGATCTGGGGCTGGAGGATCAGATGGCAGGCTATACAAAAGGAAACTGCTGGAGCACAAAATCAGAATTTCCGGCAAGCGAGAAAGTTCCTCAGCTTCTGGAACCGGGACAGGCTCTTTCTAATATGTCAAAAGAAAAACTTCTGGAAACTGGCTGTGATTTTCTGATTGGCTGGGATTCTGTATTTGCAGATAAAAGCTTTAATAAAGACTTCTGCGAGGAAAATGGTATTGCAATGTATTTCCCGTATGTATGTTCAGATCAGGCCACCTTTGAAGATCTTTATAAAGATTACGAAACTCTTGGAAAGATTTTTCAGGCAGAGGATGTGGCAGCAGAAAAAGTACAGGCTATGAAGGACAAGATTCAGTCAGTGAAGGAAACCATTGGCGAGGATGCTTATAAAGATCCGGTAGAAGTGTTTGTTTATGATTCCGGTGAGGATGCACCTTTTACTGCATGCCAGGGAATGCCGGGAGATATCCTGAAGCTTGCAGGCGGTATTTCCATTTTTGATGATATTGAAAAAGGCTGGGCAACTCCTTCCTGGGAAGAAGTGATTGAACGTGATCCGGAAGCTATTGTAATTCTGGATTATACAGGTAAGGATGATATTGCTGCCAAAAAAGAATTTCTGGAAACCAGCGAGTATACAAAAGATCTCACAGCAGTAAAAGAAGGCAGAATTTATTCCGCAAGCTGCAGTGACATGCAGGGGTCAGCAGGAAGCGCGGCTACAGTGGAGCAGATTGCACAGCAGCTTTATCCGGATATGTTTAAATAAGAGGATGTTATGAAAAAGAGATCAACAGCAGGCGGGAGGAGGCATTTTGCCGTCCTTCTGCTTTTTATATTAGGGATGATCGCTGTTTTTACCTGTATTTCTGTGACTATGGGGGCAGTAGAAATAGCACCGGTAAATATTGTGAAGATCATTATTAATAAAAGTTTTGGGCGTGAAATTTTTGATGCAGCATGGGAGACAAAAACAGAAAATATTATCTGGAATATCCGTTTCCCGAGAGTTCTGCTGGCATTTATTGTAGGAGCCGGACTGTCGCTGTGCGGAGTTCTGATGCAGGCTCTCACAAAAAATTCCCTGGCTGATCCTTATGTGCTTGGAATTTCTTCTGGAGCATCGGCAGGAGCGGTCTGCGCTATGGTACTTGGAATGTTCAGCATTTTTGGAGGCTATTCTGTGATTGTGGGAGCGACAGCCGGAGCAGCGCTTTCGATTATTATGTCCATGAAGATCGCTTCTGTTCGGGGACGTATCACATCCACCCAGCTGGTATTGGCAGGAATAGCCACTTCGGCTCTGTTTTCAGCCATAACAAATTTAATAGTGTATGGCGGGGGCGCGTCAGATAAGACAAAGACAGCGCTTTACTGGATGGTAGGGTCTCTGAGCGGAGCTACCTGGTCCCGGCTGCATTATGTGGCAGTGGTATTTATTATTGCAGTGGCAGTGATTTTTCTGTTTGCAAAAGAGCTGGATGTACTTCTTTTGGGAGATGATGCGGCAGAAAATCTGGGAGTGGATACCCGGAAGTTAAAATGGGTTATTATTGCTGCTTCTACAGTACTTACAGGAGTGGTGGTATCGGTCAGCGGAGTAATCGGATTTATCGGTCTTGTTGTGCCTCATATGATGAGGGGAGTTGCCGGTTCAGCACATAGAAGACTGATTCCGCTGGCACTTCTGGGAGGCGGACTGTTTGCTGTGATCGCAGATTTTCTTTCCAGAGTGCTGATTGCTCCGGAAGAATTGCCGGTGGGAGTGATATCGGCTTTTTTTGGAGCGCCTTTTTTCCTGTATCTGATCCGGAAAGGGAGCAGAGAAAAGATGTGAGGGAGGTTATGAGACAGTGAGTTTAGAGGTAAAAACTTTGGATTATGAGATCCGGGGAAAAGAAATTTTAAAGGATATTTCTCTTGAAATTCATACGAAAGAATTCGTAGGGCTGGTAGGACCAAATGGCTGTGGCAAATCCACTCTTCTGAAAAATATTTACCGAACTCTTCGTCCAAAGTATAATACAGTATTTATTGACGGAAATGATATTTTAAAACTGTCTTCCAGAAAAATGGCCCGGGAGCTTGCAGTAATGGCTCAGGAAAATAATATGGAATTTGATTTTAAGGTTCAGGATATGGTAATGTTCGGACGTTATTCTCATAAAAAATTTCTTCAGGGAGATACGTCCCGGGACAGGGAATTATGTGCGGAATATCTTGCGGAAGTGGGACTGGAGGGATATGAAAACAGATCTTATCTCAGTCTGTCAGGAGGCGAAAAACAGAGAGTGCTTTTGGCCAGAGTGCTGATTCAGGAAAGTCGGTACATTATTCTGGATGAGCCGACCAATCACCTGGATATCAGTTATCAGTATCAGATTATGGATATTTTGAAAAAACAGGAGGCAACAGTATTTTCTTCTGTTCATGATCTGAATCTGGCAGCTCTTTACTGTGACAGGATTCTTTTTATGTATCAGGGGAAGATCGTGGACGACGGAACTCCGGAAGAGGTTCTCACTTCAGAGAACCTCTGGAAGTATTTTCAGATCAGGGCTCAGATTTCCCGTAATCCGGCAACTGGAAAGCTTCAGATTTATTATCTTCCAGATTGGATATAAAGAACATTTTTATCAGTGTCTTTTCCGGAACTGAGAAACCAGAAACAGGACTACGCCCACCACCAGGATAACAGGCAGCAGAAAGCTGAGTACCATAAACAGAAGCGCAAGAACAGCTGCCGCCGCCGCGATCACGATCAGCTTTCCGTACCAGGTGGAAAGATCCAGATGGTAGTGCCGGTGTTTGGGCTGGCCGTATTCACTGTCCGACTGATTTCCATAACCTGTGTTTTCGGTATGGTAAATATCCTGTCCTGAATAATCCGAGGTATTGGTTCCGGAAAAAACAGAAGGCTCTGCATCGGTATCGATCAGGGTTTTGGCAATCAGTCTGGGATCGCCCAGTGAATCCAGAACCTGTTTTTCCTTCTGTCCCCTTTTTATGGCATCCTGTATATAATCATGGTAATATTGTGTATGCGCAGAGGCTTTTGCCTCCGGCATCTGGTCTGAAAGCTGCTCGTATAAAATATTAAGAAATTCTTTTTTTGTCATGTTTATCTCCCGAAATCGTTATGAACGTTATTTTATTTTTGTGCAGACTTCCTCTGTATATCAGAAGAAAGTTTTATTCTATAAGCAAACATATTTTTTAAAGCTGAATAAGGATTTTGAAAATCTGTGTTTATTATGGGGAACATGGAAGGATTCTTCCTTTATGCCTGTCTGACACAGAGCTTTCTGCTTAATATCTGATAAATGTGTATGCATAGAATTACTGATATTTTATCATACAGAAAGAAATCATAATAGTTTTTGAAATATTAAATTTCCATAAAACAATTCAGAAGATCCGGTAAATTTCATGGAAACAGAAGGATGATTTTTTAGGGCTGTTCCGTAAAAATAGCTTGTATACATTCTTTCCAGGTTATAAAATAAAAAACAGATGGTCTGATCATGTTTTTATGAAAAGGGAAACCAGTACAAAAAGGCAGGAGGCAGGAAACATGTTACGAACTTTTCTTGTGGAAGATGAAATTGTTGTCAGGGAGACCATAAAAAAGATGATTCCCTGGGAGCAGTATGGATATGAGCTGGTTGGCGAGGCTCCGGACGGGGAAGTGGCTCTTCCAATGATAAAAAATCTGAAGCCGGATCTTCTGATCACGGATATTAAAATGCCGTTTATGGACGGGCTGACCCTGTGCCGTATGGTGAGAAAGGATTTTCCTGAGATGAAAATAGTGATTCTCAGCGGATATGACGATTTTAATTATGCAAAGCAGGCGATAGCCATAGGGGTAGAAGATTATCTTTTAAAGCCCATTACAAAAAATGCATTTCTGGAGCGTCTGACAGAAATACGGGAACGCTGGGAGAGAGAAAAAGGACAGCGGGACTATTATGAAAAGTTCCGCAGGGAGATTCAGGAATACGAAAGAAATGCAAGCAGAGATTTTTTTGAAGCTCTTGTCAGCGGAAAAATGGATGTGGGAGAAATCTACAGACAGGCAGAGCGGCTAGGGCTTGATATTGTTGCAGAAGTCTACAATATCATTCTTTTTACAATGGATACCGGAACGGAAAGCTATGATATTTCTGAAGCGTACTCTGAGTGTGAAGCTCAGAGAAGAGAAAAAATGGAAGCTTTTTTTGTGGACAATGCAAATGCCATGCTCTTCCGTAACAATGCGTTCAGCTATGGCGTTCTTGTAAAGGAAAAGAGAGACGCGCTTTCTGAAAATACAGAAAAATGTGTGGAGTTTTTTAAGGGGATTATGAAGGGCGAAAGGGAGCAGGACTGGTTTCTGGCAGTGGGACAGCCGGTAGAAAGACTGAGCAGTATCAAATCCAGTTATTATACAGCTTCCAAAACCTTTGCAAGGCGTTATCTTTATGACGGCTCTGTTCTCTATTATAAGGATCTGAAACAGGAAGATACCAAAAGGGATAACAGCCCTTTTCTGAAAAAAATTGACATCAATGCCCTGAATCCGGCCACTCTGGAACGATTTCTGGGAAGTGGGCTTCTGGATGAGACAGAGGACTTTGTAAGAGATTATTTTCAGGCTATCGGCCATGAGGCAATGGAATCTCTGGTGTTCCGCAATTATGTGATATTGAATGTAAGGTTTTCTGTTCTGGGATTTTTGCAGAAATTAGGCTGCGAACCGGGCAGACTGGAAGGACAGGATACAGAGCAGGAGCTGATGGAAAGGGCTCAATCCATGGAAACTGCCAAAAAATACGCTCAGGATATTATCCGGAAGGCAATTATGCTTCGGGATGAGAACTCGGGAAACAGAAACCGGAGTATCCTGAAATCAGCCATTGAATATATTGATACTCATTATATGAATGAAAGTCTTTCTCTGAATACTGCCGCTCAGGTGGCAAACATCAGCGCCAATCATTTCAGTGCTCTGTTCAGTCAGAATATGGGACAGACATTTATAGAATATCTGACAGCTCTCAGAATGGAGCATGCAAGGGAGCTGCTCCGGTGTACCGGAAAACGTTCCAGTGAGATCGCAGCAGAGGTTGGATATAAAGACGCCCATTATTTCAGCTATCTATTTAAGAAGACACAGGGAATGACGCCAAGTGAATACCGTAAAACCAGGGAGGACAGAGGATGAAGAAGATCCGGCTGGAAACAAAAATAAAAAGAATCCTTCTCGGTACGCTGGTGCCCATGGTGGTATTAATGCTTCTGCTTCTGGCTATTGTTTCCAGGTATATTTCACAGTATGACAGACTTCTTGAGAATCTTGCTATCAGCAGTGAATTTAATCTTCATTTTAAGGATGATGTTGATCTTGGCATGTACTCTATTGCTGTAGGAACAGAGGAAAACAGCTATTTGCCTGAAGTGATGAAAAGTGTCAGGGATGCGGAAAAAATCTTGAACAAGCTGAAAGAAAATACATCCAGCAGTGAGAGCCGTAAAAATCTGAAGCATCTGGAAAGTTATCTGAAAAACCTTGAAAAAAGAATGGTGGAATTGACAGAGATCACTGAGTATGACCAGAAAATGGCTTCCATGGACAACAATATCCGGATTCTGACCCGTCTTATTGTAGAGGAAATGCAGAATTTTATTTATAACGAATCCATGTATCTGGTTCATATGGAGTCTCTTATGACACAAAGAGTCTATATGCTGGTGGGCGGCGTTGTGGTTCTGTTTGTGGTTACAGTAGGTATTATGCTGCGCCGTTCTTTTCGGTTTTCAAGAAGCATTACAAGACCTGTGACAGAAATCCTTGGAAATGTCAGGGAAGTAGGACGGGGAAACTTTGAGATTTCTGAAGTCGATACTGACAGTATGGAAATTGAGGAGCTGGATGCAGGAATCCGAAGGATGGCAGAGAAGATCGAGCAACTGCTGCAGAGTGTAAAAAAGGAAGAAGAAATGCAGCATCTGACACAGCTTCAGCTTCTTCAGGCTCAGGTGAACCCTCACTTTCTCTATAATACGCTGGACACCATTATCTGGCTGATCGAAGGGGGACAGAATGACGATGCTGTGGAAATGATCTCCAATCTGTCTGTATTTTTCAGGACCTCACTTTCAAAGGGAAACGATGTGATCACCCTTTCCGAGGAAAAAAGACATACAGTCAGTTATCTGGAGATCCAGCAGTCCAGATACCGGGATATTCTGGAATTTGAGATTCATATTCCGGAAGAATTTAATGAAGTTATGGTTCCAAAGCTGACGCTTCAGCCTTTGGCTGAAAACGCTCTGTATCATGGAATAAAAAACAAAAGAGGCGGGGGAAAAATACTGATCGAGGGAGAGAAAAGAGGGGACGATCTGATCCTGAGGGTAACGGATAATGGGCAGGGTATGAAAAAAGAGCGTCTTCTGGAAATTCAGCATGCGATCCGCACAGGAGAACGGGCCGGATTTGGACTTTCGGCAGTGGCAGAGCGGCTGAGACTTTATTATGGGGCCGGATATGGAATGGAGATTCATTCAGAGGAAGGCAGAGGTACTGTAATTGAAATTCGTATTGGTAAAAAAATTAACCTCTCATCATAAATAAATCAACTTTAATCGTAAAAAAATCAATTTGTTAAATTGAAAACAAAAAATTGATAAAAGACCATACATTTTTCCGAAAATATTCTATGGAGTTTTTGGTGGTTTTCGCTATAATAAAGACATCTTAAAAAACACCGAACCAAAAAGTAAAGGGAGGAAACGGAACATGAAGAAAAAAATTATGGCAGCAGTTATGACAGCAGCAATGGTAGCAGGACTTGCAGGCGCAACAAGCGTATATGCGGCAGAGGATACTATTACAGTTGGATTTTCACAGGTTGGCGCAGAATCTGACTGGCGTACAGCAAATACTGAGTCCATGAAATCCACATTCTCTGAGGAGAACGGATATGAGCTGATCTTTGACGATGCACAGCAGAAACAGGAGAACCAGCTGACTGCAATCCGTAACTTCATCCAGCAGGAGGTTGATTATATTCTTCTTGCTCCTGTAACTGAAACCGGATGGGATACAGTTCTTCAGGAAGCAAAGGATGCCGGAATCCCGGTTATCATTGTTGACCGTATGGTTGATGTTTCTGATGACAGCCTTTATACTACATGGATCGGAACAGACGCTCTTCTGGAGGGTCGTAAAGCAGCAGAATGGCTGAACGCATACGCAACAGCAAAAGAGATCAAACCAGAGGATCTTCATATTGTAGATATTCAGGGAACAATCGGTTCCACAGCTCAGATCGGACGTACACAGGGTCTTGAGGAAGGCGTAGAGAAATATGGCTGGGATCTTCTCGAGCAGCAGTCCGGTGAGTTTACTCAGGCAAAAGGACAGGAAGTTATGGAGTCCATGCTGAAGAAATATGACAATATCAATGTTGTATACTGTGAGAACGACAACGAAGCATTCGGCGCAATCGACGCTATTGAGGCTGCCGGCAAAACAGTAGGAACTGACATTGCAAACGGTGAAATCCTGGTTATCTCCTTTGATACAACAAACGCTGGTCTTACAGACACTCTGAACGGAAAAATTGCCTGTGATGTAGAGTGCAACCCACTTCACGGACCACGTGCAGAAGAACTGATCAAAGCTCTTGAAGCTGGTGAAGAAGTTGAGAAACTGAACTATGTAGACGAGGAAATCTTTGCATCTGACGATACTGTTGCTTCTGTAACAGCAGTAAACAGCCTTGAAGAAGAAGGCGAATATGCAGTTACACCGATCACACAGGAAATCATTGACGGACGTGCATATTAATTACAGAGCAGACTGACAACAAAAGTGGAAGCAGATAGGAAAGTCTGAGAAACAGGAAGTGAATCCGGAGCGTGGTACATAATTCGGAGAACCCGGATCAGTGGACCACGCTCCTTTTGCGCTCAAAATCAGAGAAGAAAATCTGTTTTTGGCATATTTTATATGATTTTACAGATAATTATAAAAATTTAGGGAAAGCAGGTGGAAAGAATATGGAACAGAATGTTGTGCTGGAAATGCGTGATATCAGTAAAAATTTCACCGGTGTCCGTGCTCTTTCCCATGTGGATTTCACTTTGCGTAAAGGCGAGATCCATGCGTTAATGGGAGAAAACGGTGCAGGAAAATCTACGTTGATCAAGGTTCTGACAGGTGTTCATGAATTTGAAAGCGGAAGCATCCGCATGGCTGACAAAGAAAAAAATATCATCAATCATTCCCCGCAGGAGGCGCAGGAAAACGGAATCAGTACAGTATATCAGGAGGTCAATCTGTGCCCGAACCTGACTGTGGCTGAGAATCTTTTTATCGGACGTGAACCCCGTAAAATGGGAATGATCAACTGGAAAGAAATGAATAACCGTTCTGAAAAGCTTCTGGAAAGTCTTGATATTCACGTACCGCCTACCCAGATGCTGGATGAGTGTTCAGTGGCTATTCAGCAGATGATCGCCATTGCCCGTGCAGTGGATATGAAATGTCAGGTACTGATCCTGGATGAGCCGACCTCTTCGCTGGATGATGACGAGGTTGAAAAGCTGTTTGTCCTTATGAGAAGACTTCGGGATGAGGGAGTTGGAATTATCTTTGTTACTCATTTCCTGGAACAGGTTTATGCAGTTTGCGACAGGATCACAGTTCTTCGCAACGGCGAGCTGGTAGGGGAGTATGAGACAAAGGATCTGCCGAGAGTCATGCTGGTAGCCAAGATGATGGGCAAGGATTTTGACGACCTTGCTGATATTAAGAGTGCTCATGAAGGAAAGAAAGCAGAGGGTTCCGTTCCGGTAATTGAAGCAGAGGGACTTGGACATAAGGGAACTATTAAACCATTTAATATTAAGATCAATAAAGGCGAGGTAATCGGCCTTACCGGTCTTCTGGGCTCCGGCCGTTCCGAGCTTGTCCGCGCCATCTACGGTGCAGATAAGGCAGACTGCGGAAAGCTGAAGGTCAATGGAAAAGAAGTAAAGATCAACAGCCCTCTGGAGGCTATGAAGCTTGGTATGGCATATCTTCCTGAAGACCGTAAAGCAGAAGGCATTATCGCAGACCTTTCTGTAAGAGAAAATATTATTATTGCCCTTCAGGCGAAAAAAGGTATGTTCCATCCATTAAGCAGAAAGGAAATGGAAGAAGCTGCAGACAAATACATTGATATGCTTCAGATCAAGACTGCAAGCCGTGAGACACCGATTAAGAGTCTTTCCGGCGGTAATCAGCAGAAGGTGATCCTTGGCAGATGGCTTCTGACGAATCCGGAATATCTGATTCTGGATGAGCCTACAAGAGGTATTGACATTGGTACAAAGACAGAGATCCAGAAAATTGTCCTTGACCTTGCAGATCAGGGAATGGCAGTGACCTTTATTTCCTCAGAGGTAGAGGAAATGCTCCGTACCTGCTCCCGTATGGCAGTGCTCCGTGACGGAGAAAAGGTGGGCGAGCTGGAAGAGCATGAACTTTCTCAGAGCAGTATTATGAAAGCCATTGCAGGAGGTGACGATAAAGATGAATAAAAGCAAATTAAAACAGATCACAGGCGCAAGGCTTTTTCTCCCGATCGTATGCCTGATCGCCGTGCTTCTGCTCAATGTGATAAAAACACCGGACTTTTTTAATGTATCTATCAGGAACGGTGTCCTTTACGGATACATTATTGATGTTATCAACCGTGCTTCCGAGCTGGTTATCCTGGCAGTGGGCATGACTCTCGTAACAGCTGCTTCCGGCGGACAGGATATCAGTGTAGGTGCGGTAATGGCAGTGGCGGCAGCGGTTTGCTGTCAGGTACTTTCCGGCGGACAGGTTTCAGTTACTGAGTATCAGAACTCCATTATCCTTGCAGTTGTGGCAGCTCTTCTGGCATCAGCTCTCTGCGGCGCGTTCAATGGATTCCTGGTAGCCAGGCTGCGTATCCAGCCCATGGTTGCAACGTTGATCCTGTATACTGCAGGACGTGGTATTGCACAGCTTATCACAGCAGGTCAGATTACCTACATCCGTGTGGATTCCTTTAAAATGGCAGGCGGATATATCGGAAAATGTCCGATTCCAACCCCGATTTTCTTTGCAGTGATCACAGTTGTGATCGTTGCCCTGATCCTGAAAAAAACAGCCCTTGGTCTTTATATAGAAAGTGTTGGCATTAACGGAAAAGCAGCCCGTCTGGTAGGCCTGAATTCTACTATGATCAAGTTTCTGACCTATGTGATCTGCGGTGTTCTTGCAGGTATTGCCGGAATCGTTGCCTCCAGCCGTATCTATTCTGCAGATGCAAACAATATCGGTCTGAATCTTGAGATGGATGCGATCCTTGCAGTTGCTCTTGGCGGAAACTTCCTTGGCGGCGGTAAATTCAGCCTGGTAGGTTCTGTAATCGGCGCCTATACCATTCAGGCTCTTACAACAACTCTTTACGCAATGAATGTAAAGGCGGATCAGCTTCCGGTATACAAGGCTATTGTAGTTATTATCATCGTAACTCTTCAGAGTGAGGTATTTAAGAAATTCATCGCCGGACTGAAAAGCAGAAAAGCATCCGGTGCAGTAGCAGAAGGAGGGCAGAAATAATGAAACAGAAAAAGAAAATGACAAGCTCAGGATTCCTTTTGCTGATCACAATTGTTCTGTTCTTCGTAATGTACGCTGCAGGCATGGTGATTTTTGCAGACAAAGGTTTTGCGAAACCTCAGATGTTTTTGAACCTGTTTGTATCCAATGCAGGACTCCTTGTTATTTCCTGCGGACTTACCATTGTTATGATAACAGGAGGAATTGATATTTCTGTAGGCTCTGTAACGGCCCTTGTGTGCATGGTAATGGCAGACCTTATGGAAAACAAAGGTGCAAGCGCTTATGTTGCAGTTGCAGTTGCTCTTGGCATCGGACTTCTGTTTGGTATTGTACAGGGCTTTCTTGTAACCTATATGGGCATCCAGCCCTTTATCGTAACACTGGCAGGAATGTTCTTCGGACGAGGCCTTACTGCTATCATCAGCACAGATATGATCGCTATTAAAAACAAGGTATTTCTCAGCTGGGCAAACTACCGTTTTTATATGCCTTTTGGTTCCACCAACAAAAAAGGTAAATTTATTCCGGCATACATACCGCCTACAGTTATTATTGCGCTGATCGTAGTGGTTCTCTGTGCAATCCTTTTGAAATACCGTAAATTCGGACGTAAGCTATACGCTATCGGCGGAAATAAGCAGAGCGCTCTGATGATGGGACTTGATGTGAAAAAAACAATGTTCAAGGCTTATGTTCTTGACGGATTTCTGGCAGGTCTGGGCGGTTTCTTATTCTGCCTGAACAGCTGCGCAGGCTTTGTAGAGCAGGCAAAAGGACTGGAAATGGATGCGATCTCTTCGGCAGTTATCGGCGGAACACTGCTTTCCGGAGGTGTGGGAACTCCGATCGGAACCATGTTCGGTGTTCTGATCAAGGGAACTATCTCAAGTCTTATTACAGCGCAGGGAACACTTTCCAGCTGGTGGGTAAGAATCGTGCTTTCCGCGCTTCTGTGCTTCTTTATTGTGATCCAGTCTGTACTGGCTTCTGCAAAAAAGAAAAAATAAAAAAGAAAGATGATCGGACCGTAATAACCGGCGCGAGAAAAAGAAATGGGCTGCTTTTAAGCAGCCCTGATATCGAGGAGGAAATGTGAAATGAAGACAGGGAGAAATTATAAATTCTGGTTTTGTACAGGATCTCAGGATCTGTATGGGGATGAGTGTCTTAGAAAGGTTGCAGAACATTCCAGGATCATTGTGGAAGAGCTGAATAAATCCGGCATATTTCCTTTTGAACTGGTGTGGAAACCCACTCTGATCACCAATGAGCTGATTCGCAAAACCTTTAATGAAGCCAATGCAGATGAAGACTGTGCAGGTGTGATTACCTGGATGCACACATTTTCTCCTGCAAAATCCTGGATTTTGGGACTGAAGGAATACAGAAAGCCTCTTTGCCATCTGCATACCCAGTTTAATCAGGAGATTCCCTACGATACCATTGATATGGACTTTATGAATGAAAACCAGTCTGCTCACGGAGGCAGAGAGTATGGTCATATTGTGTCGCGTATGGGAATTGAGAGAAAGGTGATCGTAGGACACTGGGCAGACAGAAAGGTTCAGGAACGGCTGGCATCCTGGATGCGTACAGCAGTGGGAATCATGGAAAGCAGCCATATCCGTGTGTGCCGTGTGGCTGACAATATGAGAAACGTGGCAGTTACGGAAGGGGACAAAGTAGAGGCGCAGATCAAATTCGGCTGGGAAGTTGACGCTTATCCGGTCAATGAGGTTGCAGAATATGTAAAAGAGGTAAGCAAAGCAGATATTGATGTTTTAGTAGAAGAATATTATAATAAATATGATATTCTTCTTGAGGGAAGAGACCCGGAAGAATTCAGACGTCATGTGGCAGTTCAGGCAGGTATTGAGATCGGTTTTGAACGCTTCCTGGAAGAAAATAATTATCAGGCAATAGTGACACATTTCGGTAATCTGGGAGCTTTGCAGCAGCTTCCGGGACTGGCAATGCAGCGCCTGATGGAAAAAGGCTACGGATTTGGAGCGGAAGGCGACTGGAAAACAGCCGCGATGGTCCGTCTTATGAAGATCATGACAGCAGGGATCAGGGATGCAAAGGGAACCTCCTTTATGGAAGATTATACATACAATCTGGTGCCCGGCAGAGAAGGAATTCTGCAGTCTCATATGCTGGAAGTTTGTCCGAGCATTTCCGATGGAAAAGTCGGCATTAAGGTTTGCCCGCTTTCCATGGGGAACAGAGAGGATCCGGCAAGACTTGTGTTTACTTCCAAAACAGGTCCGGCCATTGCCACCTCTCTTGTAGATCTGGGAGACCGTTTCCGACTGATCATCAATGATGTAGAGTGTAAAAAAGCAGAGAAACCAATGCCGAAGCTTCCGGTAGGAAGTGCGTTCTGGACTCCGATGCCGGATCTGGCAACAGGAGCAGAGGCATGGATCCTTGCGGGAGGCGCACATCATACTGCATTTTCCTATGACCTGACAGCGGAACAGATGGGTGACTGGGCGGCTGCAATGGGAATTGAGGCTGTATACATTGACAAAGACACAACCATCCGTAATTTTAAGAATGAACTGAGATGGAACGAGGTTGCATTCCGTAAATAACCGGATGGAGGACTAAGGAAAATTCGGGAGGATTTACAATGGGTGTAAACGAAGCAAAGAATTCAATAAAGAATAATAAAACAGCTCTGGGTATTGAGTTTGGTTCTACAAGGATCAAGGCGGTCCTGGTAGATGAAAATAACATGCCTATTGCATCAGGAAGCTATGACTGGGAGAACCGTCTGGAAAACGGAATCTGGACCTATCATCTGGAGGATATTCATGCAGGACTTCAGGGCAGCTACCGGGCTCTTGCCGAGAATGTAAAAGAACAGTATGGCGAAGAGCTTACCAGCGTGGGCGCGCTTGGTGTCAGCGCCATGATGCACGGATACATGCCGTTTAATAAAGACGGCGAGCTTCTGGTTCCTTTCCGTACCTGGAGAAACAATATCACAGGACAGGCTTCTGAGGAACTGATGGAGCTGTTTCAGTATAATGTTCCTCAGAGATGGAGTATTGCGCATCTTTATCAGGCAATCCTGAATAAGGAAGAGCATGTGAAAGATATTGATTATATGACAACTCTGGAGGCATATATCCACTGGAAGCTGACAGGGAAAAGGATCCAGGGAATCGGAGACGCTGCCGGAATGTTCCCGGTTGATTCTGAAACAAAAGATTACAACGAGGAAATGGTGCAGAAGTTTGATAAGCTGGTGGAGCCATATGGCTTCCCGTGGAAGCTTCGCGATATTATGCCTCAGGTCATGGTAGCAGGACAGGACGCAGGCTGTCTTACAGAGGAAGGCGCAAGACTTCTGGATCCTTCCGGAAAGCTTCAGGCCGGAATTCCCATGTGTCCTCCTGAGGGTGATGCGGGAACAGGAATGGTTGCCACAAACAGCGTAAGACAGAGAACCGGAAATGTTTCAGCAGGAACTTCTGTTTTTGCTATGATCGTTCTGGAAAAAGCTCTTTCCAGACCTTATAAAGAAATTGATATGGTCACAACACCGGCCGGAGATCCGGTTGCCATGGCACATTCCAACAACTGTACTTCAGATCTGAATGCCTGGGTAAATGTATTTAAGGAATTTGCAGAAGCTATGGGCATGGAAGTGGACATGAACAAACTGTTTGGAACACTGTACAACAAGGCTATGGAAGGTGATGCGGACTGCGGCGGTCTTCTGTCCTACTGTTATTTCTCCGGAGAGCATATGACCGGATTTGAGGAAGGACGTCCTCTGTTTGTCCGTTCTCCGGAAAGCAGATTCACACTGGCAAACTTTATGAGAACCAATCTGTATACCTGCCTTGGCGCCATGAGAGTAGGCCTGAATATTCTGCTTGATAAGGAGCAGGTAAAGATTGACCGGCTTCTGGGACACGGAGGTCTGTTTAAAACAAAAGGCGTTGGACAGCAGATCCTTGCAGACGCTGTAAATGCCCCGGTTTCTGTTATGGAGACAGCAGGAGAGGGCGGCGCCTGGGGAATTGCTCTTCTGGCTTCCTATCTGATCAATAAAGAAGAGGGAGAGACTCTTCCGGACTTCCTGGACAGCAGGGTGTTTGTCGGAAATGAGGGAAGTACTCTGGATCCAAAGCCGGAAGGTGTGGAAGGCTTTAATATATTTATGGAAAGATATATGAAAGGTCTGAACATTGAAAAAGCAGCAGTAGAGTCTGAAATCTGGTAAAAATAACAAAATAAAAAAGTTCCCGATTTTCATTTGTACGAAAATCGGGAACTTTTTGTCTTGTTACAGAAACTGCTGATCATGGCTATGAGGTATGTTCAAAGCAGTTATAAAGTACAGTTTTAATAAGGTCTTCCGGTAAAAATAGCTACAGATCTCGGCCTCATAATGAAATTTCCTGTAATCCGTATTTCCTGCCCCTGAGGGTAAAAATATCGTCCCTGTCCATCGCCGTAAGTATTGACGCTCAGATACCAGAATCCACGTTTGTGAAGATCAGGAAGTGTGATGGAAACATCTTCCCAGTAGGAATTAACCGCAATATATACAAGATCATCTTTTCCTTTTTCACGGTCATATCCTGCAAAGCTTACAGCAAAGGTATAAGCATCTCTTGGAATGGAGATATCCTGTGCGTTTACATTATGGGTGTGGATAGAGTCCATGCCGCATACTGCATCAGGAAGTTTTTTACGGATAACAAGATGATCTTTTCTGTAGGAAATCATAAACCTGAAAAATTCAAACAGATCTTTGTTTTTTTCCAGAAGAGTCCAGTCCAGCCAGGAAATTTCGTTATCCTGACAGTAACTGTTGTTATTTCCGTACTTGGTATTTCCGAATTCGTCACCGGCAAGGAACATAGGTGTTCCGCGGCTGCACAAAAGCACTGCGCAGGCGTTTCGTATCATGCGGTATCGAAGCTTCAGAACCTCGGGATCGTTTGTCTCACCCTCTGCGCCGCAGTTCCAGCTTCGGTTGTCGTTTGCTCCGTCTGTATTGTCCCAGCCGTTATTTTCATTATGCTTTTCGTTATAAGAATAAAGATCATACAGAGTAAAGCCGTCGTGGCAGGTCAGAAAGTTGACACTGGAATTATAGCCTGCGTAATTGCTACCCTGTGAATCCTTGTACATACCGTAAAGATCGCCGGAGCCGGAAATACTCCAGGCAGCATCCCAGGAACTCCAGCAGTCTCCCTTCAGAAAGCTTCTGAGAGAATCTCTGTATCTTCCATTCCACTCTGCCCAGCGTCCGCTTGCGGGAAAGCTTCCCACCTGATACATTCCGCCTGCATCCCAGGCTTCTGCGATCAGTTTGACATTGCGCAGAAGAGGATCTGAGGCAAGCGTACGGAGAAGAGGAGGATTGTTCATAGGGGAACCGTCCTCATTTCGTCCAAGGATGCTGGCCAGATCAAACCGGAACCCGTCTACACGGTAGTTGACCGTCCAGTACCGGAGACATTCCAGGATCATCTGCTGTACTACCGGATGATTGCAGTTCAGAGTATTTCCGCAGCCGCTGAAATTATAGTAATTTCCGTCCGGCGTCAGCATGTAATAAATATTATTATCGAATCCTTTGAAACAGAAGGTTCTTCCCAGTTCATTGCCCTCTGCAGTATGATTGAACACCACGTCCAGGATTACTTCAATTCCGTTGTCGTGAAGGGCTTTGATCAGAGTTTTCAGTTCCGTTCCTTCCCGGTTGTATTCATTGACAGAGGTAAAACTTGTATTGGGGGCAAAAAAGCTGACAGTATTATACCCCCAGTATTCCAGAAGACGCTCCCCGTTGATTTCTCTGGCATTCATGGTTTCGTCAAACTCAAAAATAGGCATCAGCTCTACGGCATTGATTCCCAGCTCTCTGAGATAGGGGATCTTTTCCATCAGCCCTGCAAAGGTGCCTCTGTTCTGGACTCCGGAGGACTCATGTACGGTAAAACCTCTTACATGAAGCTCGTAAATAATAAGGTCACAGAGTTCTTTTTTGGACTGAGGCATATCGCCCCAGTTAAAGGAATCTTTTACAACACGGGCGTGGTAGGTTGGATCCCAGTGAGTACCCCAGGTCCTCTGGCCGGAAACTGCCTTTGCATATGGATCCAGAAGAATATTTTTTTTGTCAAAAAGCAGTCCCTTTTCAGGATCCCAGGGGCCGTCTACGCGGTAGGCGTATTCAAAGTCCCGGATATCCAGACCGTAGACGATCATGGAATATACGTCGCCGATTTTATAAGCCTCCGGAAAGGGAAGAACAGCAAAAGGTTCTTCCTCTTCACGGTGGAAAAGAAGAAGCTCACAGGCTGTTCCGCCACAGGTGTGTATGGTAAAGTTCACGCCGTTCTGAAGAGGAGTAGCTCCGTTCAGATCAAACATTCCCGGACTGACCGGAAATCCGGAGATTTCTCCGGTTGGATAAACCTCCAGAGGCGTTTCGGATACAAATTTCTGATGATAGGATTTCATAATAGAAATAGCCTCCTGTTTTTACTATTCCATAAAAAGTTTTTCACATTTTGAAAGTATGTCCTGATTTCTTTTTTCGTAATCTACATGCATGGTATGGATCTTTCCTTCAACAAACATTTCCATTCCCTGAACAAGACCGTCTTCGCTGTTGGGAAGAAGCGTTCCTCCGTACTGCCGGATAAAAGCTCTTGCCCCGTTTATATCACAGGCAGCTGCGGGAACACCGAGAATATCGGCTTCAGGAACTACCAGTACCTGGCCTTCATAGTAAGAAGACAGCAGGAAAAAGTCGCAGGCTTTTACGACAGGGAAGGGATTGCTCATATATTTGATCAGGATAATGTGACTGCTGGATTTCACAGATGCTGCCAGTTCACAGGTACTTGTGTACAGGTTTCCCATTCCTCCAATGATGATCAGCCAGGTATCAGGATGATTTACCCAGAAACGGTCAAATGCCCGGATCAGTCTCTCATGACCTTTTTCCGGGGAAAAACGGCCTACATTGATAAACTTGCGATCACTGCTGTTCAGGATTTCCTGAAGTTTTTCAATGGAAACAGTGGACTCTGTATTTTTATCAAAGATAAGTGGTTTTTCAGATTTAGAACGAATGAGATCAAGATCCATATAATTGGAAATGACCTGGATTTTTTCTGGATGCCCTCCGATTCGTTCTGCTGCGCCCCTTATATCCTCTCCTACAGGTATTACGTGATCATAGGTTGAATAGGCTTTTTGGAGAAGAGGACGACTGACATTATGTTTTTTTGTAATTTCCATTTCCATATCATTATGGGCCCAGATGCTTTTTTTACACGGGGCATAACTAAAAAGTGCAATCATATAGTTTCCGTATCCGTCATAATGAACGGCATGGTCAAAAGAGATACATCCAAAGTGTTTTTTCCATTCCCTTTTATATGCGTGATCAAGGCGTTTGCCAATGCCAAAAGCTGTAATCCCCCAGTTCATATAAAGAATCTGAGCAGCAGCAGTCAGTATATCAAGATTCATCTCAGTGGCAAGTGGATAGAAATGGTATCCCTCTGGGATATTATTAAGTTTTTCCGGATGATCCTTTATAGAATGGGTTCGGAAAACAATATAGTATTCACAGGAGGATGGATCCAAATGATGTATAAGGCTATAAAAGGCAGTGGTAATCCCATTAGGGAGAAGGCTGCCTGTATAAATAAGGACTTTTTTCTTTTTTGTGCCGGGCATAGATGTACTTTTACATATTTTTTCTCCCAGAAGAACATGATGACAGATATTTTTGGTTGCATTTGTCTGTTCGAAAGTGCAGTATTTTTGGAGAAAAGCATCATCCGGATGTCCGGAATCAGTATTCAGCTCTTTTACCAGCTCCTCAGGAGTACGTACCAGTGGGAAGGGGTAATCAGAGATATCTTCATACATTCCTCTGCTTCCCTGATAGTATTCAAGATCATAAGCAAAAAGCAGGATCCTGCGACCGGTAACAGCAAAATCATACATGACACTGGAGTAGTCAGTAATCAGCACATCACAGGCATTGAGAACTTCATAAGTGTCATATCCTTCCGGAAAGAGACGGATATGACGGTAGGAATCTAATGTTAACTGGCTCTGTACAAATGGATGCAGCTTTACCAGCATGATCTGATTTTCATGAAGCAGTATATCAACGCGGTTCAGATAGTCTTTTATCTGATTTATATAATCCTCTTCCTGCACAGAAGAGGAGGTTCCACGGAAAGTAGGCATATAGATACTCAGCTGTGTACCGGCATATCCGAGAAGCTCTTTCAGTTTTGTACCCTGCTCAGGATGAAAGAATATGCAGTTGCGGGGATAGCCTTCATGAAGAACGGTCCCCTGATAGAGCTCTTTCAGATTATATGCTCCGGACATTTTTTCTTCCATATAAAGATTAGGGAATACAAGATAATCAGATTGAAGAAGATTCCGCATTACGTTTCCGGTATCATACCGTTCTTCCGGATTGTCCTGTCCCATTCGCTTCAGCGGTGTTCCGTGCCATACATTCAGATAGGTCTGACCGTCTTTTTTTATGTAGCGGCCGGGGAAAGTAGTATCATTGATCAGCCATCCGGCTTTTGCCAGATGATAGTAATAGGAGGGTTCTCTGGTGTAAACAAATTTATCTACTGAGATCCCGTACCGTTCCAGTTTTTTCTGAATCTGCTCTTTTTTGTTTTTCTGAACAGCCAGGACTTTATAAAATTCTTTATATTCCGGCTGATTCAGTTCCTTTAAAATAGCAAGGATATTGCTCTCCAGCGCAAGGCCGCTTCGTGAAACAAGAAGAATTTCTTTTTTGTCAACAGGAACTTTTTCATAGAAAGTATTATAAAATGGATACCAGGCTCCACTTTTGAGTTTTTTCTTTACTTTGGATATAAATGATGGCATAAAATCACCGCCTTAAAAATATTTTACAGATCGTTTGTCAGATGCAGTTTATCAAGTACATAAAATACAAGGCTCAGTATCATGGCAACCACACAGGCAAGAACCATTCCGGTAAGTTTTACATTTCCCAGATTCAGAGCGATTCCGGAAAGGCCTACAATAAATACCACAGAAGTCAGCGCCAGATTCCGGGATTTTCCGTAATCCACCTGATTATCTACCAGCATACGAAGACCTGAGGTTCCGATCATTCCATACAGCAGGAAGGAGATTCCGCCAATAACAGGCCCCGGGATGGTGTTGATCAGGGCTGCAAGCTTGCCAAGGAAGGAACAGCAGATAGAAAGTACGGCTGCTCCGCCGATGACCTGTACGCTGTAGACTTTTGTCATTGCCATTACGCCAATGTTTTCCCCATAAGTGGTAGTAGGAACAGAGCCTACCAGACCGGAAAGGGTAGATGAGAAAAAGTCTGCAAAAAGAGAACGGTGAAGTCCTGGATCTTTCAGAAGATCTTTTTCTACAATTTTACTGGTAACGATCTGATGACCAATATGCTCTGAGGTAACCAGAAGAAGCGCTGGCAGAATTGTCAGGATCGCTTCAATATTAAAGGACGGCGCCTGGAAGTTGGGCAGAGCAAAAAAGGAAGCTTCTTTTACTGCCGTGAAATCCAGAATGCCGCAGAAGCCTGCTGCTGCATATCCGGCAATGATCGCGATCAGAATCGGAATAACAGACAGGAAGCCTCGGAAAAGAATCTGGCCAAATACAGCCACTCCCAGAGTCACCAGAAATACGATCACGTTTCTGGAGTCAATTTTGTCATCCAGAAGTCCGGCAGTGCTGGCAGCGCTTCCTGCAAGCTCCAGTCCGATGAGTGCCACAACAGGTCCCATAGCGGCTGTAGGCAGAACAACGTTGATCCAGTCAGTTCCGCAGCGGCGGATGATCAGTGCAAGGATCATTCCGGCGATTCCGAGAACCACGAATCCGCCCAGTGCATATTCATAACCGAACTTGTCTGCAACCAGAAGGCCCGGGGATAAAAATGCGAAGCTGGATCCCAGATAGGCAGGCGCTTTTCCCTTTGTGATAAGAATGAACAGCAGCGTTCCCACACCGTTCATCAGAAGTACCACGGCCGGATTGATTCCGAACATAAAAGGAACCAGCACAGAAGCTCCGAACATGGCAAACATGTGCTGGATACTCAATGGTATCAACAGTTTTACAGGTACTTTTTCTTCTACTTGGATAATTTGTCTTTCCACTCTTTTCCTCTCTTTCTCGTGAGTACACGATGTAATCGGAATTATTATAGCATAGGAGACAGGGGAATACTATTCAAATTCATAACAATCAGTCATAACTTAAGAAAATCTAAAATTTTACATATCTTATGGTAAAATCCACAGGATAGTGATATACTATAGCTTACAGGAAAACAGTGCGGGCAGAGTATTTGGATGTCTGACCTGCGTAACGGCAGTATGGATGCCGATAAAGAAAGAGAGGATGGTGTGCATATGAATATGAATACAAAAATCGAAGAATTGCTGGCAGTTTTAAAGAAAAAGGAAGACGACAAACAGAAAAATACAGTCCTCTGGGTGTTGGCGATCATTGGTGCTGTGGCAGCAGTAGCAGGAATCGCGTTTGCCGTTTACCGTTTCTTCGCTCCGGATTATCTGGAGGATTTTGAAGAAGATTTCGATGATGATTTTGACGATTATTTTGAGGATGAGGAAGAATAAAAACCGACAGCTCCGGTTGATACCGGGGCTGTTTTCTTGCAGGTCCGTTGGGCAAAAAACATGCCATACCTGAGAATCACAGAAAAGGAGATATTAAGGATAGACATTATATGAAAAAAGGCGAGATATACGAAGGAATCATAGAAAAAGTGGATTTTCCCAATAAAGGTTATGTAATGGTGGAGGATCAGAAAGTACTTGTAAAAAACGGAATGCCTGGTCAGAAGATCCGCTTTGTTATTCAGAAAAAACGTTCAGGAAGAGCTCAGGGCCGTATTCTGGAGGTACTGGAAAAATCACCTCTGGAAAAAAGAGAGCCTGTATGTTCTTCATTTCCCCAGTGTGGAGGCTGCATGTACCAGACAATGCCATATGAAGAGCAGCTTCATATGAAGGAAAGACAGATTCGTGAGCTTCTGGAGGAAGTCCTGGTAAAGGAAGGACAGACAGACCTGAATGGAAAAGCAGATTTTGTGTGGGAGGGAATCCATGGAAGTCCGGAAGAGTTCTGTTACAGAAATAAAATGGAATTTTCTTTTGGAGATGAATATAAGGACGGGCCTTTGTCTCTGGGACTTCACAAAAAAGGAAGTACCTATGATGTGCTAAATACAGACGACTGCAAACTGGTCCATAAAGACATGACAGATATTCTTACCTGTGTGCGTGATTATTTTCTGGAAAAAGGGATACCCTATTATAAAAAAATGCAGCATACAGGATATCTGCGTCATCTGCTTCTGAGAAGAGGGGTAACTACAGGAGAAATTCTGATCCATCTGGTAACTACAAGTCAGGAGGAGCATGATCTGGAACCTTTAAAGGATCTTCTTCTTGCACTGCCTCTGGAAGGAAAAATTGTAGGGATCATGCATATCATCAATGACTCTCTTTCCGATGTGGTAAAAAGTGACGAGACCAGAATCCTGTATGGTCAGGACTGGTTTTATGAAACTCTCCTGGGGCTGAGATTCCGGATCAGTACGTTTTCCTTTTTTCAGCCAAATTCCCTGGCGGCGGAGGTTCTGTATTCGATTGTCCGCACATATGTTGAAGATGCAAGAGGCATGGAGGTCTTTGATCTTTACAGCGGAACCGGAACCATTGCCCAGCTTCTGGCGCCGGTAGCAAAAGAAGTGATCGGTGTGGAGATTGTAGAAGAAGCAGTGGAAGCAGCCAGACAGAATGCTGCTCTGAACGGGCTGTCCAACTGCCGTTTTATTGCGGGAGACGTACTGAAGGTTCTTGATGACCTGGAGGTAAAGCCGGATATGATTGTTCTGGATCCGCCCAGAGAGGGGATTCATCCAAAAGCGCTTCCGAAAATCCTTTCCTATGGGGTAAAGAGGATTGTGTATGTATCCTGTAAGGCCACCAGTCTTGCCAGAGATATGGAAACCTTTCTTCATGCAGGCTATCGTCTGGAAAAAGCCTGCTGTGTAGATCAGTTCTGTCAGACAGTCTGGACGGAGGCTGTGGCGGTATTTGTCAGGGAGTGATAGGCATGGAAAACAAAGTGGAGCGAAAGAAAAAATTTATTATAAACGTTGTATTTTATGCCCTGATTGCGGTACTTGTATGGGTCGGATGCAAATATCTGGTTTCACCGATGATGCCGTTTATCATTGCTTTTCTGGTAGCGGCTCTGATCCAGGTACCGGTAAGGAAGTTCAAGGTATCAAAAAAGCAGAAAAAGCTTTTGTCTATTGTTTTTTGTGCTGTATTTTACGGGCTTTTGCTTTTGCTGGCAGCCTGGACCAGTCTGAAGTTTCTGGACGGAGTGGAAAATCTGATACGGCAGGTTCCGCATTTTTATAATACTACAATAGTTCCGGTATTTGAGACAATTTCCAATTATCTGGAGGAGTCCATGACATCGGTACATCCTTCTGTGGCAAATACCATTGAAAATTCCTTTGAGGAAATGACAAATAATCTGGGCTCCTATGTATCCAGTCTGTCTGTAAAAGTTGTACAGATCATATCCGGAGGGATCAGCGGAGTACCGGGATTTGTTATTAAGCTTGTGATCACTGTTGTGGCAACTTTTTTCTTTGTTGGGGATTATGATGGAATTATTGCATTTTTTAAGAAGCTTCTGACACCGAAACAGGTAGCGCTGGTGGAAAAAGGACAATCCTATGTAAAAAACGTTCTGTTTATTTATATCAGATCCTACAGCTTTCTGTTCCTTCTGACCTTTACAGAGCTGTGCATCGGAATGTTCCTTCTGAAAATGCCTTATCCGGCGCTTCTGGCCCTGTGTATTGCAGTGTTTGATATTCTTCCGGTTCTGGGAACCGGCGGTGTGCTTCTTCCCTGGGCGGCAATTCTTTTTATTATGAAAGAACATGGACTGGCAGTGGGGATACTGATTCTGTATCTGGTGATCCTTGTTGTGAGAAATATGGTAGAGCCAAGAATTGTAGGAAAGCAGATCGGGCTGCATCCTCTGGCAACACTGGCAGCGCTTTTCCTGGGACTGAAGCTTTTTGGTCTGGTGGGTCTGGTTGCCTTTCCGGTAGCCCTGACTGTACTTGTGAATTTCAGCAGGGAAGAACTGATGGAAAAATTATAAAAATATATACAAGAAGAAATATAAAAGAGCTGTGGCCCTGGGACACAGCTCTTTTATTTGTTTTGATTCATGGGAAAACAGGATCAGCCTGTTTTATTCTGGTTCCGTGAAGTTGTTTTGTTCAGAAAATATGAAATATCAGAAAAACTTACCGGCCAGAAAAGAAATAAGACCGCCTGCCCCACAAAGGCACATAACAAGAATGGGATTCCACTTCCACTTTCTGAGAATGAAAAAGGCTCCAAGGAAAAGCAGGGCGTTGATCCAGTCAACAGAAGAGAGAGACACAGGAAGCTCTCCCCACAATGCGGTCTGGCTAAGAGAAAGGCCTGCGGCAGTAATCAAAGCCACAACAGCAGGCCTCAGACATCCGAGAACTGTGTCAATGGCAGTGGTTCCTTTATACTTTCTGTAAATCAGTGAAAGAAGGGAAACCAGGATAACGGCAGGAAAAATGGAGCCAAGAGTGGCTGTTACAGCTCCGGGCAGTCCGGCAATGCGAAGTCCTACAAAAGTAGCAGAATTAATTGCCACAGGGCCGGGGGTCATGGAAGAAATCGTGATAAGATTGGTAAATTCCTGCATACTGAGCCAGCCGTGACCGTTTACAATTTCACTCTGGATGAGCGGAATGGCTGCATAGCCTCCTCCTACACTGAAAAGTCCTATTTTCAGAAAGCTGAAAAAAAGCTGTATATAGATCATCTGGATACCTCCCTGTGAAAGCGCCGGATTATCAGAAGCCTGACAGTCCCAATGACTGCAGCAGCCAGAATAATATAGATGACGCTTACATGAAAAACAAAATTCAGAACAAAAGCCCCTGCCATAATAAAAACGGAAAGGCTGCTTTTTGTTTTAACAGTTGCCATGCCAAGGTCGCAGGCAACATCCAGAACTGTGGCGGTAACTCCGGCTTCCATGCCGTGAAGGACAGCGGATATCAGAGGGCTGGAGGCAAAGGCGGAATAAAACAAGGAGATCACTGAAAGAATGATCATAGGAGGGAGAATGGTTCCCAGAACAGCAGTAAGCATTCCTGCAAATCCGCAGATTTTCCAGCCTATTAAAATGGCGGCATTTACAGCTACTGCTCCGGGACAGGACTGAGCCAGAGCTGCGAAATCAAGCATTTCCTCCTCATCGATCCAGTGAAGATCATGGACAAATTTTCTGCGCATAAATCCCACGATCACAAATCCGCCTCCAAAGGTAAAAGCACTGATATATAAAGTGGAAAGAAAAAGAGTTTTCAGTTTTTTAAGATTTTGATGCCTGAGAGGTGTACCCATGGAAGTCTCCTTTTTAAGGTAATCAGTTATTTGAATAAGACTATTATACAGGAAGAAACACTTTTTGAAAATACCGGTGAAATAAAACAGAAAGTAATTGACTTTTTCCTTTTTCCTGTATATAATATAAACAAACATATGAATAACTGTTCATATGATAAAACGTAAACGAAAAGGAGATAAAAAATGAAGAAAACCTATAAGATCGAAGTAGACTGTGCAAACTGCGCGAACAAAATGGAAGAGGCTGCAAAAAGAACAGCCGGAGTAAAAGATGCCACTGTGAATTTTATGATGTTAAAAATGAACGTGGAATTTGAGGATGGACAGGACCCGAAGGCTGTTATGAAAGAGGTTCTGAAAAACTGTAAAAAAGTGGAAGATGACTGTGAGATCTATCTGTAATAAGTGAAAGGATAAGGTGCGGATATGAACAAAAAACAGAAAAAAATGCTGACTCGTATCCTTATTGCAGCAATAATGGTTGCAGCGTTGTCTCTGGTACCTGTTCAGGGGTATCTAAGGGCAGTTCTATACATGATTCCGTATCTGGTGATCGGATATGATATTCTTTTAAAAGCATGGAAGGGAATCAGAAACAGACAGGTATTTGATGAAAACTTTCTCATGGCAGTAGCTACAGTGGGCGCCATCTGTCTGGGAGATTTTAAAGAGGGAACAGCAGTTATGCTGTTTTACCAGATTGGGGAACTGTTTCAGAGCTACGCAGTGGGAAAAAGCCGACGGAATATCAGCGAGCTTATGGATATCCGTCCGGACTATGCCAATGTAGAAAGAAACGGAAGTCTGGAAAAAGTAGATCCTGATGAAGTGGAGATCGGCAGTATCATTGTAGTGCAGCCGGGAGAAAAGGTTCCCATTGACGGAATTATCACAGAGGGAAAAACAACGCTTAACACAAGCGCTCTTACAGGAGAAAGCCTGCCCAGAGATGCAAAAGAGGGTGACGAGATCATCAGTGGATGCATTAATATGACAGGTGTTTTGAAAATCCGCACTACAAGAGAGTTCGGGGAATCTACGGTTTCCAAAATCCTTGATCTGGTGGAGAATTCCAGTTCAAGGAAATCCAGATCCGAAAATTTTATATCCAAATTTGCCCGTTATTATACGCCTGTAGTCTGTTACAGTGCGCTGGCGCTGGCAATTCTTCCGCCGCTTGTCCGGCTGATGTTTATGGGACTGGATCCCCAGTGGGGAGACTGGGTTTACCGTGCGCTGACATTTCTGGTAATCAGCTGTCCCTGCGCCCTTGTGATCAGTATTCCCCTCAGCTTTTTTGCAGGAATCGGCGGAGCAAGCAATGCCGGTGTACTGGTAAAGGGATCCAATTATATGGAAACTCTTGCTCAGACCAGATATGTGGTGTTTGATAAAACAGGAACACTGACAAAAGGTGTGTTTGAGGTCTGCGGTGTGCATCACAATGTAATGGAAGACCATAAAATCCTGGAATATGCGGCGCTGGCAGAGTGTTCTTCTTCCCATCCTATCAGCCGGAGTCTCCAGAGAGCTTACGGAAAAGAAATAGACCGTACCCGTGTAGAGGACATTGAAGAGATCAGCGGAAACGGCGTGACAGCCAGAGTGGACGGAATTCCCGTTGCAGTCGGAAACAGTCGGCTTATGGAGCGGCTGGGAGTTGCCTTTAAGGAGTGTCATCAGGTAGGAACCATTGTCCATGTTGCCGTTGACGGTTCCTATGCAGGCCATATCCTGATTGCAGATGTTTTGAAGCCAACTGCAAAAGCTGCGGTAGCAGAGCTGAAGAAGTCAGGGATTCGTGAAACAGTAATGCTGACAGGTGATATTGACCGGGTTGCTCAGCAGGCAGCAGCAGAAACGGGAGTAGACCGGGTATACAGTGAGCTGCTTCCGGCTGATAAAGTGACAAAAGTAGAAGAGCTTCTGGAGAAAAAGAACCCCAGAGAAAAGCTTGCATTTGTAGGTGACGGAATCAATGACGCCCCGGTTCTTTCCAGGGCAGATATCGGAATAGCAATGGGAGCTCTGGGTTCAGACGCTGCCATTGAGGCGGCAGATGTGGTTCTGATGGACGATGATCCTCTGAAAGTAGTAAAGGCAGTAAGGATTGCAAAAAAATGTATGAGGATCGTTTACCAGAATATTTATTTTGCTATTGGAATCAAGATTCTGTGCCTGCTTCTGGGCGCAGTGGGAATCGCAAATATGTGGATTGCTATTTTTGCAGATGTAGGCGTTATGGTAATTGCAGTTCTGAATGCCATTCGCGCGCTGTTTGTAAAAAAATTATAATACCCGTGCAGAAAATCCCTGCATGTGATATGATAAAAAGGAAAGGCAGGGAAATTACATGGCAGAAACAAAAGAGAGTCTGTGCTGTGATACAGAGGAAATTCATGAGGAGCTTTTAAAAATCGTGGATGAGACAATGCCTGATGAGACAGAACTGGATTCGCTGGCAGAGCTTTTTAAGGTTTTCGGAGATCCTACCAGAATCAGGATCCTGTTTGTTCTTTTTGAAACAGAGGTGTGTGTCTGTGATCTGGCAAGAGCGTTGAATATGACCCAGTCGGCAGTTTCCCATCAGCTTCGGATCCTGAAACAGAGCCGTCTGGTAAAGAACAGAAGAGAAGGAAAATCCATGTTTTATTCTCTGGCGGACGACCATGTACGAACAATGATCGCCCAGGGAAGGGAACATATACTGGAGTAGAGATAAGCTGCTGTTTACATTTCTTACAGTAACAGAAATTTCAGAAAAGAGGCTGTGAAACCACAGCCTGTAAAAAGAAGGATCAGGGGTTCGCAAAGAATCCGGGATCCTTTTTTGTCTGCCGGGAAAGTCGTACATTCCATACTGATTTTTCAGTGGATGTATGATAAAATAAACAGGTAACTGTAAGTGAATAAATATTAAAATTTATATCGCTAAATAAGGCGGTACAGAATTTTGCGCAATAGAATCATAATATATGGACACAAATAAATTTTAAACTATATATGTGCATCCTGCAAAGACAGAACAACGAGAATGTGTACCTTTTGATTTGATCATTTACAGCAGGTAATCCGGGATGTATTCTGAGTAGGTTATGGGGAATAGTGATCATATTTAATGAAGAGGAACTGGTTCCTTCTGTTATGCAACAGACAGAAACGGATAAAGTACACAGTTTTGTGAAGTGCAGCATTATGATTAAGGGGGAAAACGGGTGAAGAATCAGGAACTGTATCAGATTATGGCAGACCATATGGAGAAGAATAAAAATATGCTGGCCACAGTAATAGAAGGAGAAAATACAGGAAAACGTCTCTTTTTTACTGAGGGCAGGCTTGTGGCCGAAAGCGGAGAAGACAGGCTTTCACCAGAGCTGATAAGCCGGCTGGCAGAGACAGAGCAAAGCAGTATTATTGAAGCGGACGGATGCCGGATTTTTGTGGAACTGTTGGGAAAACCCGGAAAGCTTGTGATCTGTGGCGGAGGTCATGTGGCGCAGCAGGCAGTAATTCTGGCAAAACATACAGGGTTTCATGTGACTGTGCTTGAAGATCGTCCGTTTTTTGCGGATCAGGCCCGGGCGGCAGGGGCAGATCAGGTAATCTGTGATGATTTTGCTTCAGCCCTGGAAAAAATTCCCGGAGGCAGTGATACTTATTTTCTGGTTGTTACAAGAGGCCATCGGTATGATGGAATCTGCCTTACTGCAATTTTGAAAAAGGAACGGGCATATGTGGGAATGATGGCAAGCCGGAAGCGCGGGATCCTTCTGAAAAAAAAGCTGGTGGAAGAGGGATTTCCGGAAAGTGAGGTAGAACGTCTCCATACGCCGGTAGGACTTTCCATTCATGCGGAGACTCCGGAGGAAATTGCAGTCTCCATAGTGGCAGAACTGATTATGGTAAAAAACAGTATAAAAAAAACAGGCGGATATGATAAAGAACTTCTGGCATGCCTGACAGGGGAAAGCTATCCGGAGCAGAAAAAGGCTCTTGCGACTATTGTGGCAAGGCAGGGCTCTGCTCCCAGAGAAATCGGAACAAAGATGGCAGTACTTTCAGACGGAAGAATCGTTGGTACGATCGGAGGCGGATGTATGGAAAGCCGCATCCGGAATCAGTGTCTTCATATGCTGAAAGAGGAAAATCCCCAAAGCCGTCTTGTGCTTGAGGACATGTCCGGACAGGAGGCAGAAGAGGAGGGGCTTGTCTGTGGAGGAAGGATCAGGGTTTTTCTGGAAGTACTATAAGCGTGTATCCGAAAATACAGTGATCAGACTGCGGAGTGGAGATATTATCACAGGGTTGCGGACATTATGGAATAAACAGGAAGATTTTCTGATATATTCAGATGATTCTATAGCAGGAAATGAATGCCGTATGGCGCCAAAAAGGGAAACGGCAGTTTTGAGGGTATATAACTGCCGTGAGAAAATATGGAATACAAATATGCCGGAAGGTGTGTTATAATAAAACTCACAGCAGGTTCCGCAAAACTGTAAACGGAACAGAGAATATCAGAATGTCAGTTTCAGTATATTTTACTTTTAATTAAACGGAGGACAGGATTATGAAAAAAAGAAGTGTGATCGCAGCATTACTTTGCAGCTTGTGTCTGACAGCCGGAGGTGCGGTTCCGGCTATGGCAGATTCAGCCAGAGTTGTAACACTTGGCGCAGACCTTACCCAGGATCAGAAGGATACCATGATGCGCTATTTTAAAACAGATGCCAGCCAGGTTCAGATTCTTACTATCACCAATCAGGATGAAAGAGAGCATCTGGGAGATTATATCCCGCTGGAGCAGATCGGAACAAGAACCCTGAGCTGCGCTTATGTAAAACCTACACAGTCAGGCGGAATCAAGGTCCGTACTGCAAATCTGAATTATGTAACCGGAAATATGATCGCCAATGCTCTTTCTACTGCAGGAGTAACCAACTGTGAAGCTGTTGCGGCATGCCCTTATGAAGTATCTGGAACAGGCGCTCTGACAGGTGTGATCATGGCATACGAAAGCGCAAGCGGACAGAAGCTTGACAGCACCAAAAAAGATCTTGCAACAAAAGAGGTTGTGGTGACCGGTGATCTTGCGCAGCAGGTAGGAAACGATAATGCGACCAATATCATCAATCAGGCAAAGCTTCAGATCATTGGCGATAATATCCAGAACGCAGATGAAATTTATAATATTGTAAACAACATTGCTGTTCAGAATAATGTTACTTTAAGCCAGGAGGAACTGGAAACAATTGTCGCTCTTCTTCAGGAGATCGCACAGCAGAGCTATGATATTGAGCAGATGAAGGAAACTCTGGAAAACATCCAGCAGAATCTGGACAAAGAATCCTCAGATGACCAGGTCCTTGATGGAACTGCTCAGGATGACGGCGTAGTTGAAGATGACGGTTTCGTGGATGAAGACAGCACAGATGGGGAGGATATTACACAAAATGTAGATCCGGACGCTCTTGGTGAAGACATTAAAGAAAGCTCCACAGAGGATCCGTCTCTTCAGGAAGAAACCATGGGAGAGGCTGTGGAAGGCGAGGACGGCGCAGTTGATGAAGAAACAGGAATCCCTGAAGCTACAGAGGACGGAACCGCTCTTGACGGAACAGCCCAGGATGATATGGCTGTAGCTCCGGAAGAAAATACAGAGGAGATTCCGGAAGCCACAGAGGACGGAACTGTTCTTGACGGAACAGCCCAGGATGACATGAGTGTGACACCGGAGGAAAATACAGCAGAAGATCCTCTGAATACAGATTCTTTAAGTGAAGAAGCAAAAGCATCCTTTGAACAGGCAAAAAGCTTCTGTAAGGGAGAGTATGAGGGAGATACGGCTTCTCTTCAGAGTGTAATGGGAGAGGATGCCATGGCATCAGTTACAATTACACCGGAGGTTGGTGCAGATCTGACTCAGAAGGTACTGGAATCCTATATCAAGGTACTGAAAGACGGAGGAATGAGCTATGTTCCGGCTGATACAGACATATATCTGTCAGCAGAGCTGAACATGGTAAATGCAGAGATGAGACTGATCTTCAGTATGGAACTGGATCCGGCTGAGGATGACATTCTGGTAAATGAAACACCGGAGACAAGACAGGCACTCTACAGTGACACTATGAAATTCTTTGAAAATCTGTATGGAGAGAGCAGCGTTTCTGCTGAAACCACACAGGAAGAAGTAATGGAATAATCCTGCATATGGCGGCTGTGCCATATCGGGCAAAAGGGTGTTTTGCCCAGGAGCAGATATGAGTTAAGATAACATATTAAGATCTCAGTATTAGAAATAGTACTGGGGTCTTTTATTTTCGGGAGAGAGTATCTCAGGTACAAACTTTTTAGTATAACAAAACATTCCACAAAGATTTTAGGATAAGCAGATCTGTCCTTTTTGTTTTTACAAAATACGGAAAAGTCACGCCAGAATATCATCCTTCATAGAATGTGATTATTTTGTGTCTTAGCGGAAATACTGGAAAATTCAGACTGTGTGTGCTACAATAAATGGAAATGCTGACGAATACAGTGGAAATATGTTTCCGAAAGGAGAAGAATACATGAGTCTGGCAGTAGTAACGCTGAAAAAGGGGGAAGGACGCCTCCTGAAATCCGGCGGAATGTGGGTGTTTGACAACGAGATAGCTTCTGTGATGGGAAGCTTTCTCAATGGAGATATTGTTCTGGTAAGAGATTTTGACGGATATCCTCTGGGCAGAGGATTTATTAATACCAACTCCAAAATCACAGTGAGGCTGCTCACACGGGATGAAAACCAGAAGATTGATGAGAAATTCCTTGAGCAGAGAGTAAGAGATGCCTGGGAATACCGGAAAAAGGTAACAGATACAGGAAGCTGCAGACTGATTTTCGGAGAAGCTGATTTTCTTCCCGGACTTGTTGTTGACAAATTTTCTGATGTGCTTGTTGTTCAGTCTCTTGCCCTGGGAATTGACCGCCTGAAGCTGCAGATACTGGAACTTCTGAAAAAGGTTCTGGAAGAGGACGGTATTGCTGTCAGAGGAATTTACGAGAGAAGCGATGCCAAGGTAAGACGTCAGGAGGGAATGGAGCTTTACAAGGGCTTTATCGGTCCGGAATTTCCTACTTTGGTAGAAATCGAAGAGAATGGGGTAAAATATCAGGTAGATATAAAAGACGGACAGAAAACAGGATTTTTCCTGGATCAGAAATATAACCGTCTGGCTATCCAGAAGCTCTGCAAAAATGCAAAAGTGCTGGACTGCTTTACCCATACCGGTTCTTTTGCCCTGAATGCGGGAATTGCAGGCGCCAGTGAAGTGACAGGAGTAGACGCCTCTCAGCTTGCTGTAGATCAGGCCACTGCCAATGCACGGCTGAATGGACTTGACGGTACGGTTAAGTTTATCTGTGAGGATGTATTTGAGCTTCTTCCTGAGCTTGAGGAACGCGGAGAAAAATTTGACGTTGTGATTCTGGATCCTCCTGCTTTTACAAAGTCCAGAAATTCTGTAAAAAATGCGGTGAAGGGGTACAGAGAGATCAACCTGAGAGCCATGAAGCTGGTAAAAGACGGCGGCTTTCTGGCAACCTGTTCCTGTTCACATTTTATGACCTATGAGCTTTTTACAAAAACAGTCGGACAGGCTGCGCGCAGCGCCCATAAGAGACTGAGGCAGGTAGAGTACAGAACTCAGGCACCGGATCATCCGATTTTATGGGCGTCTGACGAATCCTATTATCTGAAGTTTTATATTTTTCAGGTGTGCAGTGAACGATAAGTAAAGACAGGAGATGCATTGACATGAAGGAAAAGTTTATAAAATTTATGGAAGGACGCTATGGTGTGGACGGATTTGCACGGTTTACCATGGGAGTTGCCCTGGTATGCATTGTGGCTTCTGTTTTTTTCCGTAATGGAAGCACCACGGGAGCGATTCTGAATACCGTGGGTCTGGCTGCCATCATTTATACATATTTTCGTATGCTTTCCAGAAACATTCAGAAACGTTATGCGGAAAATCAGAAGTATCTTTCCATGACAGCAAAAATCAGACAGTGGTTCAGAAAAGAAAAAAATATGATGGAACAGAGAAAAACACATCATATTTATACCTGTCCCAGCTGCGGACAGAAAATCAGGATCCCCAGGGGAAAAGGAAAAATTGAGATCGACTGTCCGAAGTGTCATACAAAATTTATCAAAAAAAGCTGAAAAGCCTGAGGATAAGCAGGAGGAGTTATGTTTGGGTATGTTGTGATGAACCGGCCGGAAATAAAATTTAAAGATTATGATCTGTATCGGTCTTTTTACTGTGGATTATGCAGGGAACTGAGGGAGCGCTATGGAATCTCAGGTCAGATCACACTGACCTATGATATGACTTTTGTAATCCTTCTTCTCAGCGGTCTGTATGAACCGCCCACAAAAAAAGGAACCAGCCGCTGCATGGTTCATCCGGTGAGAAAACAGCCGGTACGCAAAAATAAAGTGACAGAATATGCGGCTGATATGAACGTGTTTCTTGCTTATTACAAATGTGTGGACGACTGGAAGGATGAAAAAAAGCTTTCCAGACTGGCATACAGCAGACTTTTGAAAAATAAGGACAAAAAGGCAGAAGCTCTCTGGAAGAAAAAGACAGCAGACATTATAAAACATCTGAATGAGATTTCTGCCATGGAAAAAGCAGGAGAAACGGATATTGATAAAATATCTGGATGCTTTGGGAAAATCATGGAGGAGATTCTTGCCTGGAGAGAGGACGAATGGGAACCTGCTTTAAGGCGAATGGGGTTTTATCTGGGAAAATTTATCTATCTGATGGATGCCTATGATGATGTGGAGAAGGATCTGGAAAAAGGAAATTACAATCCTTTTGCTCAGGATTATATAATGGAAGGGTTTCAGGAACGCGTATGCCAGATACTGATCATGATGATGGCTGAGGCGTGCCGGGAATTTGAGAAACTTCCTATTATTAAATATGCAGATATTCTGCGAAATATTTTGTACTCCGGCGTATGGTGCCGGTTTGAGGCAGTTTCAGAGCAAAGGAAGAAGAAACAGGAGAAAGAACATGTTTGATCCGTACAGTATTCTGGGTGTGTCGAGGGATGCATCTGATGAGGAAATAAAAAAGGCATACAGAAAGCTCAGCCGGAAGTATCATCCGGATGCAAATATCAATAACCCCAATAAGGACCAGGCGGAGGAAAAGTTTAAAGAGATCCAGCAGGCCTATGATCAGATCATGAAAGAACGGGAGTATAGTTCTTCGGGAAATTATGGATATGGCGGAAATACGGGATATGGAGGCTTCGGCGGATTTGGCGGCTATGGTGGAAGTCAGAGCAATAGCGGATATCAGGATGAGGAGGCCATTCGCAGACAGGCTGCTTCCAATTATGTTCAGAGCGGTCATTATCAGGAAGCAATGAATGTTCTGTCCTCATTAAAAGAAAGAAATGCTCAGTGGTATTATCTGTCAGCGGTTGCCAATATGGGACTTGGGAATAATGTAAATGCCATGAATCATATCCGTGAGGCTGTGCGTCTGGAGCCTGATAATATGCAGTACCGCATGATGCTTCAGCGTATGGAGGGCGGCGGAAGCTGGTATCAGGAACAGCAGAATCCATTTGGCGGAATGCCCACAGCTGGCAATGATCTCTGTATGAAATGTCTGATGGCAAATCTTGCCTGCAGCTGCTGCTGTCCGGGAAGCGGAGTCATCTGTTGCTGACAGCGATGGTACAGACCGCCGCGAATGGTAATGTAATATGCCATTACCGAAGATCATTTGTAATGGATTCTGACTAGGTTGCCGTAAATGAAGCGAACAGTAACTGATGCGGCAGAAATTTGTCAGGAACAAAAGAAAAAAATTGACATTATTCCTCTGGAAGATTAATATATAAGCAGAAAAAACGAGGAGGAAATTATTATGAGTATTCGAATTGGAATCATGGGATATGGCAACCTGGGCAGAGGCGTGGAATGTGCAGTGAAACACAATCCGGATCTGGAACTTGCGGCAGTTTTTACACGCCGTGATCCTGAGACAGTAAAAATACTTACAGAGACAGCTAAGGTCTGCCATGTGGACGAAGCAGAGAAGATGAAGGACGAGATCGACGTTCTGATCATCTGCGGCGGAAGCGCAACAGATCTTCCGGTACAGACACCTAAATATGCACAGTGGTTCAATGTTGTAGACAGCTTTGATACACATGCAAGAATTCCGGAGCATTTCGAAAATGTGGATAAAGCGGCAAAAGAAAGCGGCCATGTGGGAATCATCTCTGTAGGCTGGGATCCGGGAATGTTCTCTCTGAACAGAATGTATGCAAATGCCATTCTTACCAATGGAAAAGATTATACTTTCTGGGGAAAAGGCGTAAGCCAGGGGCACTCTGATGCAATTCGAAGAATTGACGGAGTAAAAGACGGCAAGCAGTATACAATTCCGGTAGAGGCTGCTCTGGAATCTGTAAGAAACGGAGAAAATCCTGAGCTGACAACAAGACAGAAACATACAAGAGAATGTTTTGTTGTTGCTGAAGAAGGCGCAGATCTGGCCCGCATCGAGCAGGAGATCAAGACCATGCCAAACTACTTTGCCGACTATGATACAACCGTACATTTTATTTCTGAAGAAGAGCTGAAACGTGATCACAGCGGGATTCCTCATGGCGGTTTTGTTATTCGTACCGGAAGCACCGGATGGGATAACGAAAATAAGCATGTGATCGAGTACAGCCTGAAGCTGGATTCTAATCCGGAATTTACATCTTCCGTGATCGTGGCATATGCAAGAGCTGCATACCGTATGAGCCAGGAAGGACAGAAAGGCTGCAAAACTGTTTTTGATGTTGCGCCGGCATATCTGAGCGCTATGGACGGAGCAGAGCTGAGAAAACACCTCCTTTAAAAATAAATAAGACAAATATTACAAAAGAGTGAAGTCAGAAAGACTTTGCTCTTTTTTGTTCTGTTTTACAATTTGTAATAAAAATATTGACGCATGGAAAAAGTTGAGATATAATAAATACACAATATTGTAACAAGATTGTAAAAAATAAAGTCCGAGAAGAGGAAATGTTTATGAATAAGGTATGCAAGCGCTGGAAATTCTGGGGTATTTTACTGGGGCTGATGCTATTTGCAGCCGGCTTTTCCATGCATTCCACTACTGTAGAAGTTCAGGCGGCACCTGTGAATGGATTTCATACAGTAGGTGGAAAAACATATTATTATAAGAATGGCAAGAAAATGACCGGGACTCAGAAAGTGAATAATAAGTATTATTATTTTGATCCCAATCAGTCAGGTGCAATGTTGAAAGGATGGTACAAGAACAGTAAGGGTGACAGACGTTATTTCGACAAAAAGACAGGGGAAATGCGAACCGGACTGAGACCGATTAACAGTGAGTATTATTACTTTGATGCAAAAACAGGATGGGCTCAGAAGGGGTTCCAGACAGTCAACGGATATACACGATATTTTCAGCCTGCAACATTTACCATGTCTACCGGATGGATGAAAAATTCAAAAAATCAGAAATGGTATTTTGAAAAAGGAAACGGACGAATGAAGACAGGATTGCGTCCTATTGATGGAAGATACTATTATTTTGATCCTAAGACAGGAGCTGCAAAACAGGGATTCATTGAGTTCGAGGTTGGAATGAGATATTTTTATGGTGGAGGAACCTATGCTATGGCAACAGGATGGCATACTTCACCAGAGGGAGAGAAAAGATATTTTGACCCTAAAACAGGTGTCATGAGTAAGGCAAAAAAAGAAGTTGACGGAAACTGGTATTATTTCAGCAAAATCGATGGTGTTGCCAAAGGCGGATGGCTGAATGAAGACGGTCGAAAAAGATACTTTGATCCTAAAACATTAATTATGGTAACAGGAACAAGGGTCATTGACGGAAAAACTTATACGTTTGATTCCAAGGGACTTTTGATTTCTTCAGAGGATGATTATAATAAGCCTGTAACTCCATCAACTCCTACTTCTGAACGTACTGTTAGGAACTATCTTTTAAATGCATTGCAACCGGTAGGAAGAACATTGTACATCTGGGGTGGAGGGCATAATGACACAGATTCCACACGAAAGGGAATCAGCCCTAAGTGGACATCATTCTTCAGTAGTCAGAACAGCAGCTATAATTACAATAATTACAGATATCAGACAGAGCTTGGACTTGACTGCTCGGGATATATAGGCTGGGCTACTTATCAGGTAACAGGACGTTATTCCACAGACGTTTCAGGAAACATTGGAAGTTTGTATAAAGGATACGGTTGGGGTACTATCTGTAATCAAAATTATCTAAGCAGCCATGATTATAAACTGTATCCGGGGGATATAGGATATGATGAGAATCATACCTGGATGATTCTGGGACAATGTAAAGATAAGAGTGCGGTGATCCTTCACTCCACACCGAATGCAGGTGTACAGATTTCCGGAACGCCTACACCGAATGGAAATTATGGAAGCCAGGCAATTGCCCTTGCAGAAAAGTATATGGAACGTTTCCCGGGGTATCAGAAAATGCAGAAGACCAACAGTAGCTTCTACCATACTTCATCAGGCGCTTATGTCCGTAGAGGAAATTACTTCAGATGGAATTCTTCCACCCTGAGTGATCCCCACGGATATAAAAATAAAACAGCAGATCAGATTCTTGCAGATCTGTTTAGTTAAATAAAAGTAAATATAATGATTTAGAAAGAGATGTTTCGTAAGGGAGCATCTCTTTTTTGTACTATCTGTAATAAGTACAGTATGGAAAAGATTGAAGATGAAAGAGCATTTCTTTTTTACAGTTTGGACATTGCAGAGGATCGTAGACTATAGTAAGTAGAAACAGTGTACGCCAGGTATTAAAATCAAGAAAGTTCCGATGTTTTGATTTACGGACAGTTTTATGTAGCTAAGTTTCGATTTCGCGGTATTTGGCACAAAATCTATAGTAGCATATCATTTTTAAATTTTTTTAAGGATATGCTGGATGAGTAATTTAATAAAATTAATTGCCGGAAGAGTTTTTATGATAAAAAATCAAACAGAAAAACAAAATCTGCTGCGATTAATGGATTAGGATGAAATAAATATTTCAAAATATGAAATAAAGGAATTATGTGATAAAAAACTTTTCTTTTTTTGAGTCTTTTGTCAATGGAATTTTACAGAAAAATATTTTACAATAGGGACAGTAAAATCAATGAAATAGAGTAGCAGAAGAACAGTATTTTAATAGTTTCTGTAAGACAATTTATTGAAATTGGGAGGTAAAAGATGAAGGTTGGATTTATCGGACTTGGAATTATGGGAAAACCTATGTGCAAAAATCTGATTAAAGCAGGTCATGATCTTATCGTTACTACTCATAATCCGGATACCTTAAAAGAGATGGAGGCGCTGGGCGCCAAAGCAGTTCATAATGGAAAAGAGGTAGCAGAAGAAGCAGAAGTGATTATTACCATGCTTCCAAACTCTCCTCAGGTCAGAGAAGTTGCGCTTGGAAAAGGCGGAATTATTGAAGGTGGCAGAAGGGGAATTGTTCTGATTGATATGAGTTCCATTGACCCTACAGAGAGCAAAGCGATTTCGGCAGTACTTGCAGAAAAGGGAATCGATATGCTGGATGCACCTGTATCCGGAGGGGAGCCGAAAGCCATTGACGGAACGATTTCAGTTATGGTTGGCGGAAAAAGAGAAACCTTTGATAAATACTATGAACTTCTTATGAATATGGCAGGGTCAGCTGTCTATGTAGGTCCGATAGGCTCCGGAAATGTAGCCAAGCTTGCCAATCAGATTATTGTAGCAGTGAATATAGCGGCTGTTTCAGAAGCTCTGACTCTGGCGACAAAAGCAGGTACAGATCCTGAGCTTGTATATCAGGCGATCCGAGGAGGACTTGCAGGATCCACGGTGCTTGATGCAAAAGCTCCGATGATGATGGACAGAAATTTTAAGCCGGGATTTCGTATTGAACTGCATATGAAAGATCTGAACAATGCATTAAATGCAGGACATGCAGTGAATGCAGCACTTCCTCTTACAGCAGAGCTTATGGAAATCATGCAGTCTCTGAAAGCGGATGGCTGTGAAAAGGAAGATCACAGCAGTATTGTAAAATATTATGAAAAAATTTCCAATGTTTTTGTAGAGCGGGAAAGGAAGTAAAAACAGAAAATTTCTTTGATGCATCCCCGGTCAGGTATGCCATGAGCCTGGCCGGGGATACTTGTATATGGTACTTGAGGATTACGAAAAGGAGAAATAATTATATGTCAAAAATAGCAGTTCTTCTTCCAAAAGAGTATATGCTGGAACAGGCGCGCAAGGTGATACAGGAAAAAAATGCGGATATAGATATATTGAAAGTAATAAAAACATCAGATTCTGTATATGAAGCGCGTAAGGCAATGGAGCAGGGGGCAGGAATCATTGTTGCCCGGGGAGTGCAGGCAGCATATATCAGAGAATATACCAATATACCGGTGGCAGAAATCATACTGACAGGTCAGGAAATAGCGCTTATGGTTGCGGCGGCAAAAAAGCTTATACCTGAAAAGAAACATCCCCAGATTGCCCTGATCGGTTTTGAAAGTATGTTCAGCGATACATCTTATTTTGATGAGCTGTTTGGAATCACATTAAAAACTTATTTTATGAAAAGTATGGAGCAGGCTGCAGAAAAGGTGGAGCTTGCGATCGCAGAGGGGGCAGATGTACTTCTGGGAGGAGATACAGTGAACAGTCTTGCTTCACAAAGAAATTTTCCCTCCTGTTTTATAAATTCCACAGAGGAGTCTATACGTTCAGCTCTTGCTATGGCAGAGCATATGGCGTTGTCAGCAGAAACAGAAAAAACATATGCGGCGCAGTTTGAAACAGTTCTTGATAATGCCAATAATGGTATTTTTGAGATTGACGAAAAAAGAAAAATTACAATTATTAATCGTACAGTAGAGGAGCTGCTGAAAAAATCTGCCGAGAAGGTGAACGGAGAGGCTTTAGAAAGCTTTTTTCCGGAGCTTGATATAAAATATGTCAATGACGTACTGGAAGGAAGAAGGGATATGTTTACAACTTCTACATATCTTGCCGGAATACCGATGATGATAACAGTTGCTCCTGTTCAGTATGAGGAAAAAATCTGCGGCGCTATCATAAGCTGCTACAGGTATATATCAGCTCAAAAGAGCAGTACGGACGAGCTGCATTCTCATTATTTGAAAGGATATGTGGCGAAAGCACGGTTTTCAGATATGAGAATTACCGGAAAAGAGATGGAATATTGTGTGGAGCTTTCCAGAATGTATGCTCTTTCTAAAAGTCCGGTATTGATACGGGGGGAGGGAGGAACAGAAAAAGAGTTCCTGGCTCAGTGCATCCATAATAATAGTTCTTATAAAACAGGACCTTTTGTGACGATCAACTGCAGCGGAATGTCGGAGCAGATGCAGATGGACCGTATTTTCGGCAATCCGGCTTCTGAGGATATCGGAATTCAGAAAGGCGGGCTTGCAGTGGGAGATCTTGGAACAGTACTTATCGCAGAGATTGAAAAGCTTACTCCTGTGTGTCAGTACAGACTGTATCGCGCCATACGGTATGAGGATCTTATTCAGAACGATTTAGAGCGAAGCCAGACTCTTGATAATCGTATTATAGCCACAACATCTGTTGATTTGGGACAGCTTGTAAAGGAAGGACGGTTCAGAGAGGATCTGTATTATCTTTTGAACGGGCTTGTGGTAGAAATACCGCCGCTCCGCAAAAGAAAAGAGGATATTCGCTCTATAGTCGAAGAATGTCGTGCAAAATTTTCAAGAAGATATGCAAAGTTTCCTAAAATATCAGAGGATGCCATGGAAGCGCTGATGGAATTTCCGTGGCCGGGAAATGAGCTTCAGCTGGAGACCTTTTGTGAGCGTATGCTGCTGACAACCATGAAAAAAAACATTGCCGGTGATTTTGTACATTTTCTTCTGAATGAACTTTATCCGCAGACGGAAAGTGAACAGGAGGACGGAAAAACAGTTATTTATCAGCATCCTGAGGCTGCTGAACTGCAGACCCTTCTGGAAAAATACAGAGGAAACAGAAGCGCAGTGGCAAAAGAGATGGGAATCAGTACAACAACACTGTGGAGACGTATGAAAAAATACGGGATTATAAACCGGTATGATTTACTGGAAAGAAGACAGTCGGCTGAAAAGGATGTTTTCAAATAAAAATTTTCAAAGTCATTTTTTCAGAGGAGATAAAAATTATGGCAATTCATATTATTGATGAGGCAAACAGATGCCTTAACTGTAAAAAACCGAAATGTATGGAAGGATGTCCGGTGCATACCCCTGTTCCGCATATTATTCAGCTGTTTAAGGAGCATCAGGTTATGGATGCGGGAAGAGAACTGTTTGAAAATAATCCGATGTCTCTGATCTGCTCCATTGTATGTAATCATGAAATGCAGTGTGCAGGGAACTGTGTTTTGGGAAAAAAGGGAAGTCCGGTACACTTTTCCAGTATTGAAACCTATATTTCCGATATGTATCTGGACAGAATGAAGGTAAAAACAGCAGAACAGAAAAAACAGAATGTGGCTGTCATAGGAGCCGGACCGGCAGGGATGACAGTAGCGGTGATTCTTGCTCAAAATGGATATCAGGTAACGATTTTTGAACAGCAGGATAAGATCGGCGGGATTACACAGTACGGAATTCCGGAGTTTCGGCTTCCAAAAACCATTCTTTCCAGATATCAGAAAAAACTTCTGGAACTGGGAATCAGAATACGACCCAATACAGCCATTGGCACAACCCTGACCATTGAAGATCTTCTTCGGGACGGTTATGCCAGTGTGTTTGTGGGAACAGGAGTATGGAAGGCGAGAAATCTTGGAATACCGGGAGAATGTCTTTCCAACGTACATTTTGGAATTGATTACCTTGCCAATCCTTCTGCATACAGTCTGGGAGAAAAGGTTGCTGTGATCGGTATGGGAAATGCAGCAATGGATGTAGCAAGAACTGCTTTGAGAAACGGCGCTCATCAGGTGACCATGTATGCCCGGGGCAGACGGATAGCTGCCAGTTCCCATGAGATGGCTTATGCAGAGCTGGATGGCGCAGAGTTTGTTTTTGGAAAAGCAATTGAGCGGATCACGGAGAAAGGGCCTGTATTTAAAACTTCCATTATGGATGAGAATAACAGAGTAACAGGATATGAAGAAGGAGAAGAGCAGACAGAGGCGGATTCTACGATTATTGCCATTAGTCAGGGACCCAGAAACCGTCTGATCCGTACTACAGTAGGGCTTGAGGGATCAGACAAGGGGCTTCTGATCGTAGATGAAAATCATATGACAACCAGAAAGGGGATTTTTGCGGCAGGAGATGTGGTTACAGGGTCTAAAACAGTTGTTCATGCAGTAGAAGCTGCAAAAAAAGCAGCAGAAGCAATGATGCGTTATATGGAAAAAGAAGGAGCATGATCAAAGCTCCTTTTTCCAGAATTCTTCCGCCAGAGCTATGAAGTCTCTGGTGGATTTGCTTATATAGCGGTTTTTGTGGCAGCAGGCCATAATATTCCATGCAGGGTTATCCGGAAGTGTAAAATAGCGGATGCCATATGGAGAATTTCTGGCATAGTATTCTGGAATGAGTCCGCAACACATTTCCGCATGTATCATAGTGGCAATTGTGGCGTTATTAGAGGTCTCAAAAAGTACATGGGGAGTAAATCCGGCTTTTTTAAAAATCTGATCTGTCATTTCCCTTAAGGTAGATTCCTGGTAGGTGAGAACAAACGGCTCCTCCCGGAGCCGGTAAAGATCAAGCTCCTGAAGTTCGGAAGACATATCAGTCATATCAGCAACAGGTGTGCCGTCAGAGCTGTCCAGTGGAGTTGCCACCGGATGGCGGAGAGGAACACCGGCCAAAATTCTTTCTTCAGAAAGATTTATGTATGTAAGAGAAGCCTTCTGCTGGGAAGGCGTTAAGGTGACAAAGCCCAGATCCAGGCTGCCGGACAGAAGAAGCGACTGCTGTTTCTGTACACTGAGCTCCCTTGGTATAACTGTGATATCCGGATACATCCTGTGGAATCGGGGATAAATATGAGAGAACATGATAATGCCCCGTCCGGGAGTAAATCCAACGGAAAGCTGTCCTTTTTGGATTTCAGCAAGATCGTGGATCCGGTAATAGGTATCTTTTTTCATCTGAAGCATTTTACGTGCTGCGCTCAGATAGATTTCTCCTGCTTCTGTTGGGTGCCAGTCAGTGCGTGAACGGTGAAAAAGCGGGACACCAAGTTCTTTTTCCAGCTTCAGAAGCTGTTGATTCAGGGCAGACTGAGTAATATAAAGCTTTTCCGCTGCCCGGGTAATATTATTTTCTTCTGCAATTTGTACAATATATTCAAGCTGTCGTAAATCCATGGCAAATTCCTTTCTGAAAAATATGGTTTTTCATCAATATCAAGAGGCAGAGACGCAGCTGGGATAATAAGAGCTGATTTTACTTTACCATTTTTTTATCAAAAGGTCTATACTTCTATTAATAAAATTAATAGATAACTAATATTTATTAATTTTACTTATACAATATCATATATTATAATAGCAGCATAAAAACAAAGGAGGAATTCCCATGTCACTCTTAGTGAAAGTTCACAGTTCTGATAATGTTGCCATTGCTGTGAAACAACTGAATGCAGGAACTGAGATCGAAGGTCTGCATATTAATCAGGATATTCCCCAGGCGCATAAGGTTGCCCTGACTGACATTCCGGCAGGGAGCCCGGTTATCCGTTACGGCGTGATTCTCGGTTATGCCATGAATCCGATCAAACGCGGCGACTGGATCAATGAATTTATGCTGGAGCTTCCGACACCGCCGTCGGTAGATAATATGGAATATGGAAAAAATATTGTAACCGAACTTCCGGAGCCTCCGGTAACTACATTTGAGGGATATGAAAATCCGGATGGAGGATACGCGGGAACAAGGAATATTCTGGGAATCAGCACAACGGTACAGTGTGTGACAGGTGTACTTAATGTAGCAGTTAAAAAAATGAAAGAAGAACTTCTTCCCAAATACCCGAATGTAGATGACATTGTTCCCATTAATCATGCATATGGCTGCGGTGTCGCTATCAATGCGCCAGAGGCAAAGGTTCCTATACGGGCTCTTCGTAATCTGGCAAAGCATCCGAATTTTGGCGGCCAGCTTATGGTTGTAGGACTTGGCTGTGAGAAGTTTACAGTAGATATGCTTCTTGACCAGGCAGACATATCACCGGAAAATGTGATTATTTTGCAGGAATTAAGGGGATTTGACGCTATGGTGGATGCGCTGATGAAAATGGCAGATAAGAAGCTTGCCATTTTGAATCAAAGAAAGCGTGTTACGCTTCCTCTTTCAAAGCTTTGTATCGGAATGCAGTGCGGAGGCAGCGATGCTTTTTCCGGCGTTACAGCGAATCCTTCAGCCGGTTATGCAGCAGATATGCTTGTAAAAGGCGGAGCAACGGTTCTGTTTTCTGAGGTGACAGAGGTTCGTGACGGAGTCCATTATCTGGCAGAACGCTGCATCAGTCCTGAGGTCAGAGATAAACTGGCGGCAGAAATGCGCTGGTATGATAATTACCTTGCAGAAGGAGAGGTGGACAGAAGCGCCAACCCGACACCGGGAAATAAAAAGGGAGGTCTCTGCAATATTGTGGAAAAGGCAATGGGGTCCATTGCAAAATCAGGAACCTCTCCTATTGTAGAAGTGCTTTCACCGGCAGAGAAGCCCGGCAGACACGGACTCATTTATGCGGCTACACCTGCCAGCGATATTGTCTGCGGTCCCTGTCAGCTTGCGTCAGGAATCACTGTCCAGGTATTTATGACCGGACGGGGAACGCCTTATGGTCTGGCAGCAGCACCTGTGATCAAGGTTTGTTCAAGAAATGAAATGAAAGAAATGTGGCAGGATCTGATTGATGTAAATGCAGGCCCTATTGCTATGGGGCAGGCAACGATCCAGGATGTCGGAACAGAACTGTTTTATAAGATCATTAACGTAGCAAGCGGAAGGGAGCAGTCCTTTGCGGAAAAATACAAGCTTCACAATGATCTGTGCATTTTTAACCCTGCGCCTATTACCTGATTTTTGTTTACTATATTCGATGGAAATTCCTGTTTACCCTCTTTCTTTTGGGAATTTCCATAAAAAGCTGTCGGTATATGCTGGCAGCTTTTTTATGTGAAAAAACAGGACGGATAAAAAATTTTACAATGTAAAAGTTATGTAAAGTGGAAAAACAAAATTCTGTGAAAGAAATGAATATTTTTGAAATAAAAATGAAACAGAAATATTTCATAAAATGAAAGATTGAAGTATATATATAAAAATTACCTGTTTATCTTGAGTATTTTGCGAATTGAATAACAAAAGGGATTGTATATAATAAAATGCATAAAAAAGAACGGTGGCCGTAACCTTTTAAGCACATTGAGGAGGATATATTGATGATACCAGTTGTAGAAAAAATGGAAGTTTATCCGGTAGCCGGACATGATTGTATGGAACTTAATCTGTCTGGCGCACATGCTCCATATTTTACACGAAATATTGTAATACTGACAGATTCTACCGGAACAGAAGGAGTAGGAGAGGTTCCGGGAGGAGAAAAAATTACAAAGGCGCTGGAGCAGGTGAAAGACCTTGTGATCGGAACCAGTATTGCGGATTATAAGCAGACCTTAAATAAGGTACGCGGCTGGCTTGACAAAAATATAAAGGATGATGTCCGCGGACTTCAGACCTTTGATCTTCGTACAGGGGTTCATGTGGTCACTGCTGTTGAAGCGCCGCTTCTGGATCTTCTCGGAAAGTTTCTTGAGGTTCCGGCAGCAGCTCTTATGGGAGACGGAATCCAGAGAGAACGGGTACAGTTCCTGAGTTATCTCTTTTACATTGGGGATCGTAAAAAAACAGATCTTCCATATGAAGAAGAGCCGGATGCAGAGTGCGACTGGTATCGTCTGCGCCATGAGGAGGCTCTTACCCCGGAAAGCATTGTAGCGCTTGCAAAGGCAACTCATGAGAAATATGGCTTTGTGGATTTTAAATTAAAGGGCGGCGTTCTTCCTGCAAAAGAAGAGCTGAAAGCTGTCCAGGCAATTAAAAGAGAATTTCCAAATGCCCGGGTAGACCTTGACCCCAACGGATGCTGGAGCCTTGAAGAAGCACTGGAAATTGCGCCTCAGCTGAAAGAGTGTCTTGCTTACTGTGAAGATCCCTGCGGCGCAGAAAACGGATTTTCCGGCCGTGAGATCATGGCAGAATTCAGACAGGCGTCAGGAATGCCTACAGCAACAAATATGATCAATACAGACTGGCGTCAGATGTGCCACTGCCTTTCTTTAAAAAGTGTAGATATTCCGCTGGCTGACCCGCATTTCTGGACCATGAACGGTTCTGTGCGGGTAGGTCAGATGTGCAATGACTTTGGGATGATGTGGGGATGCCATTCCAATAATCACTTTGATATCAGTCTTGCAATGGTTGTTCAGTGTGCTGCTGCAATTCCTGGAAAAATGAACGGAATTGATACTCACTGGATCTGGCAGGAGGGACGTGAGCGCCTGACAAAAGAGCCGATGCAGATCGTAGACGGATGCATTGATCTTCCGAAAAAAGGCGGCCTTGGCATTGAGGTTGACCGCGACCAGGTACTGAAGGCACATAAGCTTTACATGGACAACTGTCTTGGCGCACGTGATGATGCAAAGGGAATGCAGTATCTGATCCCCGGATGGGAATTTGATAACAAACGTCCGTGTCTGGTTCGCTAGACAATGTAAAAAACAGTTTACGGTCTGTCAAAAAACCGGATACATAAGGAAAAGGAGAGAAAAACATGTCTGAATCAACAAGAATGTTACTGGGACTTGCATTAGGTATTATTGTTATGATTCTCCTGGTAATGAAAACAAAGGTTCATTCCTTCATGGCGCTTCTTATTGCAGCCATGATTACAGGAATCATCGGCGGAATGCCGATTTCAGACGTAACCCTCGCTGACGGCACAACACAGACTGGTCTGATCACTGCCATTCAGGATGGTTTCGGAAGTACACTGAAAAGTACAGGTATTATCATTGGTCTTGGAGTTATGATGGGCGGTGTTCTTGAAAAATCCGGCGCTGCTGAAAAAATGGCATACAGCTTCATCAAACTCATTGGCCAGAAAAACGAAGAATGGGCGCTGGCAATTACAGGATGGTTTATTTCAATTCCGGTATTTGCAGATTCCGCAATCGTGATCTTTGCCCCTCTTTGTAAAGCAATGTCCAGAGTAACCGGAAAGTCTGTTATCGGTCTTGCCCTTTCTCTGGCGGTTGGTCTTCAGCTTACACACTGTCTTGTTCCTCCTACACCCGGCCCGCTGACAGCGGCAGGTATGCTGAATGTAGACGTGGGAACCATGATCATCGGTGGAGCGCTGATTTCCATTCCTATGCTGATTGTAGTCGTTTTCTATACAAAATGGATTGGAAAACAGATTTATCAGATTCCTACTGCAGACGGTGGATTTGACAGAAAAGAATTCAAAAAAGAATACATCAAATCCATGGACGAGCTGAATGCAATGATGGATGCAAAACCGCTTCCGGGATTCTGGGTATCCGTAGCTCCGATCATCATTCCGATTGTCCTGATCCTTCTGAAAACAGTCCTTGATTTCGTAGGTGTCGGCAATGCATTTATCGATTTTTTTGGTTCACCGATTGTTGCTCTTGGAATTGGTACTCTTCTTGCTATTTACGGTCTCGTAAAAAAAGAAGACAATAAAAAAGTCCTTGGTATGATGGATGAGGCAATTAAGGATACCGGTATCATCATGCTGATCACAGGAGCGGGCGGAAGTCTTGGAAACGTAGTGAAAGTCAGCGGTATCGGTACAGCTCTGGGTGAGATGGTAACATCCTGGCCGATTCCGGCAGTTTTGATTCCGTTTATTATTGCAGCTCTTATGCGTATTGCTCTGGGATCTGCAACGGTTGCCATCACAACAGCAGCGACACTGACTGCTCCTCTTATGAGCATGCTCAGCATCAGCCCGCTTCTTATGGCTCTTTCCTGCTGCGTAGGTGCGATTTCCTTCTCCTACTTCAATGACAGTGGTTTCTGGGTATTTAACGGTATGTTCGGTCTGACAGAGCTGAAGGATCAGGTAAGATGTAAAACGGCAGTTTCCATGATTATGTCGGTTGTGGGTGTTGTTGAACTTCTGATTGCACAGTTTTTTATCTGAGAATTGGAATTAAGTTCCCTGTCCTGTTTATCCAATTTCCGGGGCAGGAAACTTCACCCGTTACTGTTCACTCCGTTCGCAGGACGTGTGAACAGTAACTCCCCCCTTTCTTTTAACTATAAAAAATAATTTATGAAAAGGAGATATTAAAATGAAAGTAGGATTTATTGGACTTGGAATTATGGGTAAACCTATGAGTAAAAACCTGGTAAAAGCAGGTCACGAGCTTGTGGTATTTGATTTCAATGAGGCAGCGGTAAAAGAGCTTGCAGATATGGGAGCAGTGGCCGCAAAGAGCAGCGCTGATGTTGCCAGCCAGTGTGACGTTATCATTACAATGGTTCCGAACTCTCCTCACGTACGTGCAGTATGCCTTGGAGAGAACGGTGTGTCTGACACTGCAAAACCGGGTACTGTCGTAATCGACATGAGCTCCATTGATCCTGTAGAATCCAAGAAGATCGGTGCAGAACTGGCAGAAAAAGGAATTGAGCTTATGGATGCTCCTGTATCCGGCGGAGAGCCAAAAGCAATCGACGGAACTCTTTCTGTTATGTGCGGCGGTAAAAAAGAGACATTTGACAAATATTATGACCTTCTTATGAATATGGCAGGTTCTGTTGTATATGTTGGTGATCTTGGTTCCGGCAACGTTGCAAAGCTTGCTAATCAGGTAATCGTTGCAATCAATATCGCTGCCGTATCTGAGGCTCTTACACTTGCAAAAAAAGCAGGCACAGATCCGGAGCTCGTATATCAGGCAATCCGCGGAGGCCTTGCAGGATCTACTGTTCTTGATGCAAAGGCTCCTATGATGATGGATCATAACTTCAAGCCGGGATTCCGTATTGAGCTTCACATCAAAGACCTGAACAATGCTCTGAACGCTTCCCATGCTGTAAACGCTTCCCTTCCGCTTACCTCACAGCTTATGGAGATCATGCAGTCTCTGAAAGCAGACGGATGTGAGATGGACGACCATAGTGCAATTGTAAAATACTATGAAAAAATATCTAAGGTTTCAGTAGAAAAAGAAAAATAATTTATCGCTTTTAGGCGAAGGAGGTACCCAAAATGGGATTTGTGCCAAGAGGTATTATTCCCCCGATTATCACTCCTCTTACTGACGAGGGTGAAGTCAACTATCCTGTTCTGAGACAGATGGTAAATCATCTGATAGATAATGGAGTGCACGGTTTGTTTCCGCTTGGAACAACCGGCGAGTTTTATGCGTTTGATGATGACACATACCGTAAGATACTGGAAACAGTAAAGGACGAAACAAGAGGACGTGTTCCGGTATATGGCGGAGCAAACCATATTACAACAAGAGGCGTAATCCGCCTTGTAAAAATCTGTGAAGAGGTTGGAGTAGATGCAGTCTCTGTTCTGACACCGATGTTTGTATCTCAGACACAGGAAGAGCTTTATGATTATTTTGCAGAGATAGCAGCCAGTACAAAGCTTCCGATCATTCTTTATAATAATGCTCCGAAGACAAATGTTACGATCGCCCCGGGAACTGTAGCAAGGCTGGCAGAGATCGACAACATTATTGCGGTCAAAGACAGTACAGGAGATATGACCAATACTGCAGAGTATATCCGTCTGACGCGTGATAATGATAATTTCCATGTACTGATGGGAAGAGATACTCTGATTCATGCTGCGCTCTGCTATGGAGCATCAGGCGCCATTGCATCCTGTGCCAATGTAGCTCCCCGTATCACTGCCGATATTTATGATAAGTATATGGCGGGAGATCTGAAAGGCTCTCTGGATGCCCAATTTACTTTAGCGCCTCTGCGTATTGCCTGCAGTATGGGAACATTTCCGGCCGTTATTAAGGAAGGTCTTGTACAGGAGGGAATTCCGGTAGGAAAATGTCTTTCACCGATTGCAGAGCTTAAACCGGAGGAGAAAGAAAAGCTCCATCAGGTTCTTGCAGAAATGAAACTGGTATAAAGGTTCAGAAAGAGTTCTGAGCCTGTAAATAAAAAATGCTGCCTTATGTATCCGGCGATACCCCCAGATATAAATCCACCGGATATGTGAGGACAGCATTTTTTGTATAAACAGGTGAGGCAAAAAGCTTTATAAATACAGATATGTGGATATAAAACAGCAAAAAAAGGAGGACTGTGGATAAGTATGAGAATTTTTTACGAGGATATGAAAAGGGAATTTGAAAGGGTCCTTCTGAAAAAAGGATTCAGTCAGGAAAGAGCAGAGACTTCGGCAAAAATGTTTGCAGATACGTCTCTTGACGGTGTTTACTCTCACGGGTATCAGAGATTTCCCCGTGTGATAGAATATATTGACAAGGGATATATTCATGTAAATGCGATACCGGAAAAGCTTGCGGGAGTCGGCGCGGCAGAACGCTGGGACGGACATCTAGGAATGGGAAATCTGAATGCAGCGTCTGCTATGAAAAGAGCTATGGAGCTGGCCGGAGAGTTTGGAATAGGCCTTGTGGCAATGTGTAATACGAATCACTGGATGAGAGGAGGTACTTACGGATGGCAGGCAGCAGAGTCCGGATATATTGGAATATGCTGGACAAACACCATGCCAAATATGCCTGCCTGGGGAGCCGTTGACAGTAAGATCGGGAATAATCCTTTTGTGATGGCAGTTCCCGGGCCCCAGGGAAAACATGTGGTGGTTGATATGGCTATGGCTCAGTATTCTTATGGGAAGCTGGCTGTATGCCGACAGGCTCAGACAAATCTTCCTTATCCGGGCGGATATGATGAAGCCGGAGTTCTGACCTGTGATCCGGCAGCTATTGAAAAGACAAGGCGCGTCCTTCCTATCGGATATTGGAAAGGATCCGGAATGTCAATCCTTTTGGATCTTGTAGGTGCCGCTCTTACCCTTGGGAGAACAGTATCTAAAATCGGGAAAGAGTGTAAAGAAGAATATGGGCTGACGCAGGTATTTATTGCAGTGAAGCCGGAGCTTCTTAGCGGGGATGCGGAGGCAGCCAAAGCACTTGCAGAGGAAACCCTGAAAGACATTCAGAACTCTGTGCCGGAACATGCAAATAAAAAAATCCGTTATCCGGGAGAGGGGACTCTGATTCGCAGGAAAGAGAATACAGAGCTGGGCATTCCGGTTGATCCTGAGATATGGAAAAAAATCTGTGAATTATAAAAACTACCTGCCTGATAATTTCAGAGCCATATACAATACAACTGCATCCTGAAAGCTGCGGGGATTGTAGCCGCAGCGGTGATAAATCTGATTCAGTCTGTACTGAAGTGTGTTTTTGTGAAGAAAAGCTTTTTCGCAGGTGTCCTTCAGTGACATATTACTTTTAAAATAAGTGTTCAGAAGGTCCAGATCTTTGTCCGAAAGGCTGCTGACAGTCTTTGAAAGATAGGCGGAGCGGATTCTGGCCGGCGCAGAGGAAAGAATCAGTTCCAGGGTCAGGTCGCTGAATTCTGCAAAAGTTCTGCCGGAAGTCAGGAGACTTTGCAGAACCGTTTCAGATTCGTCATAAGAATCGCTGATCTGACGAATAGGCACGGCATTTCCAACAGCAATTTGTACAGGAAGACCTGAGCTTTCCGGAAAAGCTTTTAGGACATGTCTGCTGTTTTCAAAAACAGAATGTTCCAGTACTGCCAGATACTGATCAGGATACATAAATGTATAAAGAGTGATCCCAAGCTTCTGAAAAAGCTGATGTATCACCGGTTCCGGAAGCAGAAAAGCTGTATCGTTATGAGAGTATGCATGGGAACCGGAAAGCGTATTTTCGTGATTAATATAAATACGGATTAAATGATACCGGCTGTTTTCCTGTATTCCCCAACGGGAAAAATTTTCTGCCAGATAATCCGGATGAATATCCTTATGCTCGATCAGACCCTGGAGAATATGGTTTTTCTTTTCGGCTTCTGTGCGATGAAAAGCATCCAGTTCTTTCTCGCGGATCAGAAGTCTGGTAATACGTTCTGCAAGATGAGCATATTTTCGGATCTCATCCGGATTTCCGGTAATTCCGATGACAGCAATTACCTTATGATTATGATAAACAGGAAGATTGACTCCCTGTTGGGTTCCGGTAAATCTGTCAGTTTCTGTTACTTCGATTACTTTGCCGCTGACTGCCGCCTGTCTGCCGATTTCGTGAAAATTTCCGATTCGTTCTTCATTTGTGCTCGCAAAGATAATACCCGAACAGTCTATAAAATTTACATTCTGCCCGCAGAGATCACTGACAGTATTTACAATCTGACAGGCAAGCGACTTGCTGATATATGGATTCATGCTTTCCTCCTGAAATAATACTGTAAAAGGTATTGGGTATATGGCCTATTATACCAGAGCGGAAAGCGGTTGTCGAACGGGCAGAATTATTTAAAAAAGCCTAAAATAAGGATATGTTTCAGTCAGAAGCTGTCCTTTTTCATCCGGGAGACTTTTTACAGAAGGCGGAATACCTGCTCGGCGCAGGAGCGCATATTGTATTTTGCTGTTTCTGTATCCATGGCTTCTTCCAGAGTGGTGATTCCTCTTACTATTGGAAAGAAAGCGTCAATACCTGCCTGGTTGCAGGCTGCGGCATCTTTTGTAACACTGCCTGCAAAAGCAATTGTTTTTGCTCCATATTTCTTTCCCAGCTTTGCAACCCCTACAGGAGCCTTTCCCATAGCAGTCTGATGGTCAAGGCGGCCCTCTCCGGTAACCACAATATCTGCATCTTTCATTTCATCTTCCAGATGAACCGCATTCAGGATCAGTTGGATTCCGGGAGTAAGCTGGCCATTCAGATAACTTAGAAAGGCAAAGCCAAGTCCGCCGGCTGCGCCTGCGCCCTCTGCCGGGGAATGATCTTTTCCGGTCAGAGAGGCAGTAACCTCTGCATAATTTTTCATGCCGGCGTCAAGAACCGGAGCCATTTCTTCCGTAACTCCTTTTTGGGGGCCATAGATATAGGTAGCGCCCTGGGGCCCGTAAAGGGGATTTGTCACATCGCAGGCGATCTGAAAACAGCATTGGGCAAGGAGCTCTTGTTTGTCAGAACTCCTTACAGAGGAGATTTTTGCAAGAGCCTGTCCGCCTTCGCCTACGTCATTTCCGTCTCTATCCAGAAATGTAAAGCCCAGGGCTTTTAACATTCCGATTCCTCCGTCGTTTGTGGCGCTGCCTCCGATCCCGATAATAAAGTTGCGGATACCATTGTCTATGGCGTGAAGAATCATTTCTCCAACTCCAAAGGTGGTTGCTTTCATGGGATCAGCGTGATCTGAAATTGTGATTCCCGCAGCAGAGGCCATTTCCATAACTGCAGTGTTTGTATCTTCCAGATAGCCGTAGTAAGCGTCTACAGGCTCTCCCATGGGCCCTGTAACTGTCAGATTGATTCGTTTTCCGTTTAAGCCCTCCGTCAGGGCATCGGTAGTTCCTTCTCCGCCGTCTGCCAGAGGTCTGACTATTACCTCCGCATCAGGGTGGGCAGCCAGAATACCGGACTTTACTGCAGTACCGGCTTCCATAGATGTCATACTTCCCTTAAAAGAATCAACTGCAACAACAACTTTCATATTAAAAACCCTCCTGTAAGTATACTTGAAATTTATATTTGTATTTTACCACGGGAAAAATCAGAGGCATATGTTGTACAGGACAAAATATCTGTGATTTTTAAGGATTTTTTGGTACAGATACCAAGGAAGAGGGTAATACACTTAATGGCAATTTAATCAAGGAAGAAAGCTTTAAAGCGATTGGTCGGTTTTTAAGTAAGAATTGTACGACCATCTCCGAAGAAGTGAAAAATCACATCTGCTTTGAAAACAGTGGGGCATATGGCAGAGCTTTCAATGTTTGACGCCTGGATTTTCTACATTGGTGTTCTGCACAAATGGTTTGTCGTGAATGTTCCTTCCGCAAAGAGTGATTCTGTGTCAAATGTTCCTTTTCCTGCCTTTTTATGAAAAATATATTTGCCCCAGACTCTCTAAACCGCCTTATGTCTGCAACGGCTGTCCGGAACGCAATAAATGTTCTCCGGAAAAGCATCTCTATCAAGATGCTTATGTCAAAAAAGGGTATGAGATGGTCAGAAAGAACATAAGCCGGATTTTTTGTGATGATCTGCAGACAGAGAAGGTAAAGAATATCTTGTATGGAGAAAACGGATAGGAACTGGAGATGATAAGGAACTTTGAGAACAGGATGGGAAATCCCAAAATCCATAATAGATGCGATAGGGGCAGTTTGTGCGTATTCTTCCGTATGGAAAGAGAAAAGTCGGAAAGCAGCAGAAAAAAGAAGGGTTTTATAAATATGCAGAGTTAAAAGCGAAATCCCTGAGTAAAATAAGTTTTTGTTTTCTTTTTGAAGGCAGTATGATAAAATTATAAAAATAATATCTACTGTGAAAAATTATAAAATTGGAGAAGGGCAACGGTACTTAAAGATATGATATGGTAGAATCAAGGGGAAGGATATATATGAAAAAGAATAGAATAGATTGGGTGGATTGTGCAAAAGGAATTACTTTGTTGCTTGTTATTATAGGACATACAGTAAGTACCGATGCTTCAAATATGGTAAGAGCAGGAATATTTTCTTTTCACATGACGCTGTTTTTTGTAGTAAGCTGCGTTACAGGAAAACTTTCAAATAGTAACGATGAATTTGTGAAAAAAACAGAAAAAGGTTTTAAACATTTAATTCTTCCGGCATTGTTTATATATATTACAGTTTTAATTTATGTTAGTTCTAAGTGCATTTCAGAATTTCGTTCCTGGGAATTTGTGAGAAAATTTCTAAAAGAAAGTTTATTGACAATGGTTTTTTCATCCGGAGTTAACTTACATGTATTATCAGCGGAAATTAAAGGTTTGGGTATTCCATGGTTTTTAGTAGTTATGTTTTTGGGAAAAACATTGTTTGACTATATGCATTTAAAATTATCAGAAAGAAAACTGATTGTAGGTTGTTTACTCCTTTCAGTAACAGGAGTGGCAATCAGTCGATTACAATGGTTACCATTGTCTTTTGATATTGTACTAACAATTATGCCAATGTTTTATATTGGATATATTTTGAGGAAGTTTTGTGTAGAACATAAGCCGGTATTGAAACTATTGATATTTGGAACTGGTTGGTTTGTAACATTTTATTTATGTTATAAAATAAACGAGGGATGTAATGGATATCCCTATATGGTTTATGCCAGCAGACAATACCCATCATATCCGTTTTGCTTTTTGTCCGCCATTTTAGGAACATTAATGATTGCAGAGCTTAGTGTAATACTTTGTAAGCAAAAAAAGATAATCAGTCCTTTGCTGTATTTGGGGAAAAATTCTCTTTATATGCTTGTGATACATGGGATTGACAGTACATGGATGAAAAGAATCTGGCTTATATCAGAAAATATATACATAAATATAATATGCAGAATCATTGTGGATATAGTAGTATTTGCAGCAGTAATGTATGTGCGTGGATTATGGAATAAAAGCAAGCAGCAGAGTAGAGAAAGTATGCCTGAAACCTGATAAGTATGATTGTATATTATGTTCTGAAAATAACAACACTTAAAGGAAAATCAAAGACTGAGAAAAGGAGCCTGATATCTGGGGTTCTGACTTTGGCACAACATAAAGGAGTTCAGACTTGAAAAGCTTACAGGAAGATTTAAAAACAGGAAATTTTAAACAGGCGTATCTTTTGTTTGGGGAGGAGGCCTATCTCAGACAACAGTATAAGGATAAGCTGATACAGGCATTGAATCCAGATGGAGATACCATGAATTTTACCAGATATGAAGGAAAGGGAATAGAAGTTCGTGAAATGATCGATCTTTGTGAAACGATGCCCTTTTTTGCAGAGATCAGGGTGATCCTTGTGGAAAACTCCGGATTTTTTAAGAATAAGTGTGAAGAACTTGCGGATTATATGAAATCATTGCCGGATTATATCCGGATGGTTTTTGTGGAAGAGGAAGTGGACAAACGAAGCCGGATGTATAAAGCAGTGAAAGCCTGTGGCCGTATTACGGAGTTTGCCAGACAGGATGAAAAATCCCTGATGCGCTGGGCTGCAGGAATCCTGGGACGGGAAGGCAGGAAGATCAGAACTTCAGATATGGAGCTTTTTCTTACAAAAACAGGAACTGATATGGGAAATATCCGTATGGAGCTGGAAAAGCTGATCACTTACACCCAGGGGAGAGATATTGTTACTGCTGAGGATATTGAGGCAGTGTGCACCACCCAGACTGCAAACAAGATTTTTGACATGGTGCGTGCGGTAACGGAAAGAAATCAGAAACGGGCATTGGAATTGTATTATGATCTTCTGACCTTGAAGGAGCCGCCAATGAGAATTCTGTTTCTTTTGGCAAAACAGTTTCACCAGCTTTTTTTGGCAAAGAAGATGTCAGAGGAAGGCGTGGCGCAGCCGGAAATTGCTTCCCGGTTAGGAGTACCGTCTTTTGTGGCACGAAATATTTCTGCCTGTGCCCGTTCCTACTCGGCTGCGGAGCTTCAGAAAGCAGAGGAAGACTTTGTGGAGGCAGAGGAAGCAGTGAAAACAGGACGGCTTCAGGATGTGCTGAGTGTGGAGCTTCTGATCGTAAAATACAGTTCTGCACGGTAAGTCGGAGATTTTTAAGAGTCAGCCGTAACCGTCAATTTTGCTGCCTTGGTACAATACAGAGGAAGAAAATATAGTGAAGGAGACTATAGTTTCAGTAAAATGCAGAGGAACTGTTACAGCGAGATGTTCGGGATATCAAGAATATCTGTTTTTTTGCATGAGCGGAATTATGAAATAAACAAGCCGGGATTTTCCGGCTTTTTTATTTTATAATGTGTACCTTAGGTCAGTTTACAAGGAACTACACGCAGACCGTGAAACGGGCTGCTGACAACA